>Ga0209341_10000674_pt1 | contig 35146 bp, 27 predicted proteins | sample RifCSP13_2_FD_184020 | JGI IMG/M metagenome (GOLD analysis project Ga0209341, IMG submission 184020) | Soil microbial communities from Rifle, Colorado - Rifle CSP2_sed 13_2 (SPAdes) (version 2) | ecosystem: Environmental > Terrestrial > Deep subsurface > Rock core/Sediment | place: Rifle...
TCAATGACTTCGGGCTCATCTGCCCCAGCCCGACCGGGCGATTATACCTTATGCAGGTATGATGGTCAACGTGTGACGGGGGGACGGCGAGTGCTTCCCCAGGGCTGCGGTCCCGTATCATCCTGCCAAGACAGTCAAGGTCTGCGCGCCTTCGACGGCATCCGATACCCTTTCCTACAGCCCGAGATCCGAAGCGCTAAGCGAGGTGATAAGCTGCCGCGCCGCCGGTACGTCGCGGCTGTGAGTCCGGGCTGAGAGTGAGCGAGCGCGGGCCGATCATCCGAGCCCCAGCGGTTTGCCTGCACCGCGCGCGTAGTCTATACTCACGTTCATGGCCCGCGTGATCGTCGTTGCCAACCAGAAGGGAGGCGTAGGCAAGACCACGACCGTCTCGAATCTGGGTGCGGCCCTGGCAGAACGCGGCAAACGGGTCCTACTGGTGGATATCGACCCGCAAGCAGCACTCACCGCCGGTACCGGTCTCGATCCCTATCGTCTCACCCCGACAACCTATACCCTCCTCGTGCACGATGACAGCCGTTTGCGAGAGGTCGTCAAGCCCATAGGGGAACGGCTGTGGTTGGCACCGGCGAGCGTGGATCTGTCGGCGGCCGAGTACGCCATGGCCAGTCTCCCGGATCGGACGCAGCGATTGCGGCAGAGCCTTCAGCAAGGCCTGGAGCAGGTCGACTACGTTCTGATCGATACCCCTCCCAGCCTGGGGCTGCTGACGGTAAACGGGCTGTTGGCGGCCGAAGAATTGATCATCCCTGTTGAATGTCGATATCTCGCCCTACGCGGGGTCAGGTCGATGCTGGAGACGATGTGGTTGGTGCACGACCGGATGCACCCTCAGCTCAGGCTCCTGGGTCTGTTGGGGACTCTATATAAGGAAGGCTCTCACCATTCGCAGGAAGTCCTCAACGAACTGCGCACCGTCTTCAAAAACCGGGTGTTCCAGACTGTCATTCCGGAGGACGAATCTCTCGCCAGAGCCCCTGCGGCCCGACAGTCGGTGCTGCTCTACCAATCCATCAGCGACGGTGCAGTCGCATACCGGAACCTGGCGTACGAAATCGAAGACCTCGCGGCACGCTGAGGGATAGGGGGATTCCACTCGCACCCCGACTCGGTCCAGTCACTCCATCTCGCTTTCCACCGCGCCACGGCAGACTGTGGACAGACCAACCAGCGAAGGGGGGTAAGGAGCGCGCCCCGGATGAGGTTACCGGGGCCGTCCGCCCCGGATGAGGTTACCGGGGCCGTCCGCCCCGGATGAGGTTACCGGGGTGAGCTTCTCAGGACGTCCGGGGAAGTGCGCTTCGATCGGCAGAGGTGTGTCAGAGGTGATCACAGGGGCAGGGGGAGATGGATCCGCTCAGCCTTTGGCGTTCCGCCGCAGCCCGGAACATGCACGCGCAGGACAAGACCGGTAAGTTGAAGATGAACAGGCGCATTCGAACCCCTTCGCCGCAATCCTCCACTCAAGACTCGAGCCGCTCGATCCGGGCGCCGAGCTGACGGAGCTTCTCGTCCACTCGCTCATAGCCGCGCTCGATCTGACCGATGTTCCGGATCTGGGATGATCCCTCGGCGCCGAGCGCCGCCAGGATGAGCGCCATCCCGGCCCGAATGTCGGGGCTGTCGAGATGCTCGCCCAAGAGCCGGCTAGGCCCCTGCACCAGACATCGGTGCGGATCGCACAACACGATCCGAGCTCCCATGCTCACGAGCTTGTCGATGAAGAACATGCGACTCGGATACATCCAGTCGTGGAACAGTACGGTGCCGCGGGCATGGGTGGCAAGCACGATGGCGATGCTCATGAGATCGGTGGGGAACGCGGGCCAGGGCATCACGTGGATCTCGGGAACCGCACCCCCCACGTCGGGAACGATCTCCAGTGCCTGCTCATCCGGTACGATGATGTCCCCGTCCTCGACCTGCCACGTCACGCCGAGCCGGCCAAACACGAGGTGGATCATGTCGAGGTGCTCGGGGGCCGCCCCGCGGATCCGGATCCGGCCGTGGGTCACAGCCGCGGCGCCGATGAAGCTCACCACCTCCAGGTAATCCGGCCCGATCGTGTATTCACCGCCGTGGAGGGAATCGACGCCATCGATCTCGAGGGTATTCGAGCCGATATTGTCGATGCGCGCACCTAGCGAGTTGAGGAACAGACACAGGTCCTGAACGTGAGGTTCGGATGTCGCATTTCGGATCACGCTCCGGCCGCGTGCTGTGACTGCAGCCATGATGGCATTCTCGGTTGCGGTCACGCTGGCTTCGTCCAAGAGGACGCTCGTCCCCTGCAGCCCTTTGGGCGCGCGCAAATGAAAGGCGCGATCGGCATAGTCCACACCCGCCCCGAGGGCCTTCAATGCAAGAAAGTGCGTGTCGACTCGTCGGCGGCCGATCACGTCGCCCCCCGGGGGCGGGAGGTCGATGCCCCCGGTCCGACCGAGCATCGGACCGGCCAGGAGGATCGAAGCCCGGATCTGCCGGCACAGGTCGGGGTCGACATCAGCCTGCCGAACCTGGCTCGCCTGCACGCGCCACACGCCATGGCTGAGCGGCTCGATCGTCACCCCCAGGCTTTCCAAAAGCTGGCGCATGATCTGCACGTCCCCGATCTCAGGCAGGTTGCGCAAGATCACAGGCTCTTCCGTCAGGAGACAGGCTGTGAGCAACGGGAGGGCGGCGTTCTTGTTTCCGGAGGGCGTAAACTCGCCGCTCAGCCGATGGCCGCCTTCGATGGCAAACGTCTTCATGTTTGACCTTCGTGAACGAGTTCTACGCCGGAACCGGCCTTGAGGCCGAGCACCTCCGCAGCGCTGCCCCGATTGACGGCGATTTCCAATAGCCCCTCGCTTCCGATGTACGCCAGTGGCGTATCAGGTGAGACGTCGCCGAAGGTCTCTCGGAGACTCAACGGCGATCCATCCTCCAGCAGCAGCCGGAGGTCCTTCCGCGGTACGCTTGCGCTCGGGCAGTGTGGAAGCCATGGCACGAAATCCAACGATTCACCCACCCGCTCGAATCTTCCCAGGCTGGTGATGAGATTCCCGAATCGATCTGCGTGCAGGATCTCACCCCGGATCCTCGACCCCTCGCCGATCGATAGACGGGGGAGGGCAAAGCGCGTGAGTTCACCGGCCTCCGGGCCAAGCTCGTCCAACGGAATCCCCCGGGCGAGGTGCGCCGCGGCGGGGGCGAAGATGTCGCGGCCGTGAAAAGTGTTGCTCACAGGCTCCAGTCGAAACGCGGGCGACCTGAGCTCGACGGCCTTGTGGGCGGGGGAGCTCGAAAGGAGGTAGGTCAGCAGGCCATTGTCGGGCAACACGAACAGGCGCATCGACCATGCCACAGCTAGTGCGCGGCGGCGCGTGCCTACTCCCGGATCCACGACTACGACGAATATCGTCCCCTCGGGGAAGAAGGGAACCGCCTGCCATAGCTTGAAGGCCGCCTGACGGATGTCCCCGGGTGGAATCCCGTGAGTGAGATCGATCATCCGGGATTCCGGTGCAATGGAGGCGACGACGCCTTTCATCACCCCGACGTAGGTATCTTGAAGTCCAAAGTCCGTCAGAACCGCGATCAGAGAAGACGCCACGCTCGCACCTGCCAGACGGGATTCTAGCCGAGGCGGACTGGTCGGTCAAACTCTTGTTCTTTCAGACCGGGGTGAGGTGATCGGGAGAGATGCCCAGCCTGGTCCCTTTAATTGTTGTTCTGGCATCCACTATCGAGCATGTCCGATGAGAAAAGTCAGTAGGCTCATGCATACATAACAACGTCGGAGTCCAACGCGACATCCGTGGCGAGTAACGAGCACGTCGCTATGGTAGAATCAAACCTCGTGGATGCTCCAGTCTTAAGGCCTCCAGTAAAACCACTCGGAGTGATGGCCGCGTTCGTCACCGGTTTCGAGTGCATCGCCCAACAACCCATCCTGATCCTGCCGCCGCTCTTACTCGATCTCTTCTTGTGGTTGGGTCCGAGGCTCTCACTCGCCTCGATGTTCCGCCAGGCCGCGAGCGCGATCGCCGGCATGTCGGCCGCGGATCCCATTCTACGTGAGCAAGCAGCCCCGCTGACGGAGACCATGGAGCTCCTGGCGGACCGTTTTAATCTCTTCTCGGCTCTCAACAGCTTGCCGGTGGGTGTTCCCAGCCTGATGGCCGGGCGGCTCCCTCTGGAGAGCGCCCTGGGGAAGGTATCCCGCTTCGAACTCCGGGAGCCTTCCCTCGTGCTTGCCCTGTGGGTGGTTCTGACGATCGTCGGGCTGGGGCTTGGAGCTTTCTACCACCGTTGGCTCGCCCGGCGAGTGGCACCGGATGGCATGCTAGCGCCGGCGGGGAGAGCGTGGCTGGGGTTCATGCTTCTGGGGGCGGTCGTATACATCGGCGGGTTCCTTTGGACAACGGTCACGTTGTTCGTGGCCGCACTTGTCGGGGTCGTCATTCCACTCTTCAGCGCCGGGGTTGTGTTGATCGGCCTGAGCCTTCTGTTCTGGATCGCCACCTACTTGGCCTTCACGCCTCACGGGATCATCCGCTACCGCCTGGGCGTGATCCAGGCTATGCTTGAGAGCGCACTCGTCGTGCGCTGGAATACCCTGGGCGCGCTCGGCTTTATCGGCCTGGCCGTCGGCGTGTCCTGGCTGACCAATTTGATCTGGGACCTGCCTCAACCGGCATCCTGGTTCAGTATCCTTGGACTGCTTGGGCATGCTTTTATCAGCGCCACGGTTCTGATGGGAAGTTACGCCTTCTACCAGGCTCGGCGTGAATGGTTGACGGCGGTACGCAGTGCCCTGGCCATGCAATCGGCCGCGGCACAACCGAGCACCGAGAGGACCGACTGACTCCGACTGCCGAGGAGGAGAGGTAGTGACCAAGCGGGCGAGCAAGGTCAGCAGTTACGCAGCCAAAGACATCCAGGTTCTGGAAGGCCTGGAAGCGGTACGCCGCCGTCCCGGGATGTACGTGGGAGGGACCGATGCTAAGGCGCTCCATCACCTGGTCTATGAAGTCGTCGACAACTCGATAGACGAAGTCTTGGCGGGGGCGTGCACCAAGATCTACGTGACGATTCACCCCGACAGCAGCGTCACGGTCGAAGATGACGGGCGGGGTATCCCCGTCGACATCCACCCTGAGAAGAAGAAACCGGCCCTGGAGATCGTCATGACGGTCCTGCACGCCGGCGGCAAGTTCGGGGGAGGAGGCTACAAGGTCTCCGGCGGGTTGCACGGCGTAGGCGTGTCCGCAGTGAACGCTCTCTCTGAGTGGTGTGAGGTCGAGGTCAAGCGCGACGGGAAGATCCACTTTCAACGCTACGTCCGCGGCGCTCCGGTAGAGGCGGTCAAGGCCATTGGCAAGGTCGCTAAGGACGAGACCGGGAACAAGACGCGCTTCAAGTTCGACCGCGAGATTTTCAAGGGGGATGTCGACTACCGCTTTGAGACCCTGGTGCAGCGCTTCCGGGAAATGGCATTTGTCACGCGCGGAGTGACGATCGATCTATACGACGAGCGCGACCTGCGCCGTATGACGTTCTTTTTCGAGGGCGGGCTGACATCGTTCGTGCGCTATCTCAACCGGAATCGCGAGGTTCTGCATCCGGTAGTGCACGTCGATCGCGAAGTGGACAGCGTGGGGATCGAGGTGGCGCTGCAGTATACCGACGCCTATGCCGAGTCGGTCTATTCCTTCGCCAACACCATCAACACGGTCGACGGTGGAACCCATCTGACAGGGATGCGGGCGGCGATCACGCGCACGATCAACGATTACGCGCGCAAGAACGGCCTGCTGAAAGAATCCGATCCGAACTTCTCAGGAGACGACACGCGCGAGGGCTTGACCGGGATCGTCTCGATCAAACACCGCGACCCCCAGTTCGAGAGTCAGACCAAAGTCAAACTGATGAACGCTGAAGTCCAGACCCAGGTCCAGTCGGTTCTGGGAGAGGCATTCAGCGAATTCCTCGAGCAGAACCCGCGCGCCGGGAAGGCGATCGTCCAGAAATGCTTGACATCGGCCCGCGCCCGGGATGCCGCGCGCAAGGCGCGTGATTTGGTCATCCGCAAGAGCGCCCTGGAAAGCCTCACCCTTCCAGGGAAGCTGGCTGATTGTTCCGAACGGGATCCGAACAAGTGTGAGTTGTACATCGTCGAGGGCGACTCGGCCGGCGGCTCGGCCAAGCAGGGCCGCGACCGGCACTTCCAGGCGATCCTGCCCTTGCGGGGCAAGATCCTCAACACCGAGCGGGCCCGCCTCGACAAGATCCTTGGCAACAACGAGGTCAAGGCGCTGATCTCGGCGCTCGGCACAGGCATCGGAGAGAGCTTCGACCTTTCCGGCCTGCGGTACGGCCGGGTGATCATTATGACCGACGCCGACGTCGACGGCAGTCACATCCGGACGCTGCTCTTGACGTTCTTCTTTCGCTATATGCCGGATCTGATCGACGAAGGCCACATGTTCATTGCCCAGCCGCCGCTGTACCGCGTCGGGCACAAGAACAAGGTCATGTATGCCTACAGCGAAGCCGACCGTGAGCGGGTCTTGAAAGAGATCTCCGGCGGCAGCGACGGCGCCAGCCTGCAGCGCTACAAGGGCCTGGGTGAGATGAACCCTTCGCAGCTTTGGGAAACGACCATGGATCCCGCCAAACGCACGCTGCTTCAAGTCACGATTGAAGACGCGGCGGAAGCCGATCGGACCTTCGACATGCTCATGGGATCGGCCGTCCCTCCGCGCCGACGCTTCATCCAGACCCACGCACGTGAGGTGAGGAACCTGGACGTCTAAGACGAGCATGCTCGGATCACACCCGACCGCCTGTGCCTCGAAAACGGGCCTCGCCGGTCATGATCGACACCCGGCACCCCAGGCTCTAGGCCCGCCGCCGGATCCCGGCACGTGATATTCGTGATCGCCAAGCCAGGATGAAGGCAACTCGGGGTACGACCCTGGTCCCGCTAGACTTAACAGAGTTGTTGAAGAGACGGAGGAAAGCATGCCTGTGCGACTTGGCCCAACGGAGCTGATCATCATTCTGTTGATCGTGGTCCTGTTGTTCGGCGTGGGAAGGGTCGGCAAGATCGCCGGAGAGCTCGGCCGAGGGATCCGCTCCTTCCGCGAAGGCCTCAAGGGTGATGAAGAAAAACCCGAAGAGAAGGCGGAGAAGAAGTCGGAGTGATTCCTGAGATGGAATCCTTGCCGTGAGACACCTACCTGGGGAACCACCCGGGCCCGCCCAGCCTCCAGCCAAACCAACCCTCCGATCGGAGGCCGGAATGCCCGACCTGAGTTCCCTTTACCGCCAGGTCTCCCAGATGCATGCGCACTTGTGCCCGCGGCAGGTGCTCGGGGTCCGCATGGGGGCGCGGGCCGGGCTGGAGCTTGGGCTTACCCTTCCTCAAGCGGGCAAGCGGCTGATCGTCCTGGTCGAGACGGCTGGATGTGCGGTGGATGGCATTGGGGTCGCCACCGGATGTTGGGTCGGCCGAAGAACGATGTTCATTTTCGATTATGGCAAGGTGGCGGCGACATTCGTCGATAGCGGGACCGGACAATCGATCCGCATCATGCCGCACCCCGAAGCGCGCTCGAACGCTATCCGCCACGTGCCGAATGCCCAAGACCAATGGCATTCCCAGCTTCTGGCCTATCAGACGATGCCGGATGACGAGCTTCTGGCGGTCAGGCCGGTGCAGCTCAATTTCGACCTCGCCGCGCTGATCAGCGAACCCGGACTGCGTTGTGTTTGCCGCTCGTGCGGGGAAGAAATCAGCAATGGAAGGGAGGTTGCGCGGGAAGGCAGCGATCTGTGCCGAGCGTGCGCCGGCGATTCATACTACCTCCCCGACGAGACGACGGGGCTGGTCGTGCAGCCCAGCCAACTCTTCCCCCGCCCAACGTTCGTCATCGATCGGCGACCCTAGCCAGGCTCCTCGGCCTCGAATACGCAAGCTCCTGTCGACATTCCTTTCCTGCTGCCACGAAACTCTTACTAGGCAAGGATTCTGGGCGGCTCAGGCGAGAATCGCCCATTTCCGGACAGGACGCCCGGACCATACGCCGTACCGACAGGACGACGTAGAATCCTCACGGGATATGGGCCTGCAGAGTCCGTCTGGTGAGTTTCGGTCGACTGATCGAACCGAGCAAAGGCCGGCGTGGTGTCCGACGGCCAGGCAGAGACATGACTGACAGGGACGACGTCGGTAGCTTGGACGCAGAATTCAAGTGTGGGAATCGGCCTGCGCGGGGCTCAAGGTGGCTTAAGCTAGCCGCTTTTGCTACAATGACTCGGGTTCGGCGCGCGCAATCTCTCATGATCTGAGCATCTATGCCTCTCCAGTCCGGTGCAGTCCTCCGCCATCGGTATCGTATCAAGGACGTCCTGGGCCAGGGCGGCATGGGCGCCGTCTACCGAGGATACGATATCAACCTGGGAGTGGCGATTGCCGTTAAAGAGAACCTGTTTACGACCGAGGAGTACGCCCGACAGTTTCGCCGTGAGGCGACGATCCTGGCCAGCCTGCGACATCCCAATCTACCTCGCGTCACCGACCACTTCGTGATTGAAGGTGAGGGGCAGTATCTGGTCATGGACTACATCAGCGGGGAGGATCTACGCCAGCGCCTCGAACGCGGCGGCCCGGTGACGGAAGCCGAGTCGATGGCATGGTTCCTCGAGATCTGCGAGGCCCTCGCCTATCTCCATTCCCGAACGCCTCCGATCCTCCATCGAGACATCAAGCCGGGGAACATCAAGATCACCCCCGACAGCCGGGCAATCCTGGTCGATTTTGGATTGGCCAAGGTTGTCGATGACCGGGGGAACACAACCACGGGGGCCAAGGCCATGACCCCCGGGTTCTCCCCGCCCGAGCAGTACGGGACCGGGCGCACGGATGCCAGGACCGATGTCTATGCCCTGGGGGCGACGATCTACGCCGCTTTGGCGGCGGCCATCCCCGAGGACGCCCTTGAGCGGGCGATGGGTCGTGAAGAGCTGACTCCGCTGCGGAAGCGGAACCCCCGCGTCTCCAGCTCGGTGGCCCGAGCCGTGGAGAAGGCCCTGGCGGTTGTGCCCGACGAGCGCTACCAGTCGATGAACGAGTTCGGCGCCGCATTGAGCTCCGCCTCTGGGGCCAGCCGACCGACCGTGGTTCGGGGCTACACGCCGATGGAGGCGACACGCGTCTCTCCCCGCCGGGCGACGACGCCTTTGGAACCCGGATCACGGATTCCGGAGGTCCCCCGTCGCCGACGGCTGAGGATGGGCCTCTTCGCCGGAGGGCTTGTCGTGGTCGCGGCCGGGCTTGCCTTGGGCGGCCCGAGGTTGGCCGAGAGTTGGGCTTCAGTCGTCGGTCCCGGAGAAAGCCGGCCGACGTCGACCGTTCCACTCGTCCTGACCGAGACGCCGAATCCAACCGAGTCGGCCACCCCGGGCGGGATTGTGTTCTTCCCGACCGACGTCCCGACGGCTGTAGAGGGAGGCGCCACCCTTCCTCCAATACTGCCCGGGACGGGCACGCCGGGAAGCCCGACGGTCGCTCCAACACCGATCGGAGGAGGTGTGGCCCAGGTTGCATTCGCTTCCGATCGACTGGAAGGGATCCCGCAGATCTTCCTGATCAACATCGACGGCACCGATCTCGTCCAGGTGACGAATGTGGACGACGGCGCTTGTCAGCCCGATTGGTCCCCTGATGGAATGTCTTTGATCTTCACCTCACCTTGTCATGCAAACCGGGATGAATACCCCGGTTCAAGCTTGTGGGTGATGCAGGTCGACGGCTCCAGCCTCACTCCGCTCCCGACGGCGCCTGGTGGGGATTTCGATCCGGTTTGGTCCCCCGATGGCAAAGGAGTCGCTTTCACCTCGCTGCGCGACGGTCCTGCTCAGATCTACATCATGAACCTAGATGGCTCGGGGCTGAAGAATCTCACCGACGATCTCGCTCATGACCGCCAGCCGGTCTGGTCTCCGACTGGTACGCAGCTGCTTTTCGTCTCACGACGGCTGTCCGTTTTCGAGCTGTGGGCGATACCTAGCACCGGAGGGGAAGAGCAGCGTTTCTCCCGGAGCGTGGCCCGCGATAACACCAACCCCGATTGGTCGAAAGATGGCCAGTTGATCATCTACGAACAGCAGATCGGCGGCATCCCCCGAATCGTCGCCAGTCGGTTCGAAGACCGGGGTACGACCGAGTTTCAGATTTGTGCCCAGGGGCACCTGGCGGCGCAACCGATGGCCGAGCCTCGCCTTTCTCCAGACGGTCGTTGGTTGGCATACGAGACTTGGCCGACTGGAATCCGACATGACGTCGCCATCATGACCTCGAGCTGCACGAACTATCGGGAGCTGACCTCCGATCCTTTCGGGGATTTCGATCCCGTCTGGCGCCCCCGCTAGGCGCAGATCGATCGGCCTGGCCTGTCTCACACTCCCGCGCCACAACTCAAGCACCTGCGTCGTGTAGGCGGGCGAGACTTGCCCGCGACCGCGTTGGGCCGGCCAAGCCATCAACGGGCCACCTCATCCGCATTCGCGGGACACGTCGCCTCGGGCCAATCGGGTTCTAGGCATTCTGCTTTCCACACCCGCCGCGAGCGACAATTCGGGATTCCAGACGAGAGCGATAGGAGGCAAGAGGCTGAAGGCAGGCCGCCATGCCAAAGTGTAGGACCGGCCGCTTGACGAGATCCGACGGCTCACACACGCCGTCGGAGGCCCGATCCGGCGGTTGTTCCGCAGGGTGATCGACCAGCGCGGTAGGGCCTCACCGATCAGGACGGGTGTCAGCTCCCTGGCGGAACTACGTCCTTGTTTACAGGCTTCGTCCCGGGGGATAATCCGAATCGGCCCGTGATCCGCCGCCCAGCGAAGCGGCCGGATTAGTGAGGCGCGTCCATCCGACTGGTGCATGGGAGAAGACCATGACAGCAAAGATCATCGATGGGAAGGAAATCGCTGCCGAGATCCGAAAGGAGATCACTGCCGGGGTCGAAGCTCTTCTGGCCGACGGAGGTCCTCACCCAGGACTGGCCACGGTCCTCGTCGGCGACAACCCCGCCTCTCACACGTACGTCCGGGCGAAGCGTAAGGCGTGCGCCGAGGTCGGGATCGAGTCTTTCGGACACGAACTACCGGCGGATGCCTCCCAGGCGGAAGTGGAGAAGCTCGTCAGCGAATTGAATGCCGATTCGGCCGTGCACGGCATTCTGGTCCAACTCCCTCTCCCGGCAGGGTTGGACGAAGAGGCGATCCTGAAGGCGATCAGCATCGAGAAGGACGTCGATGGGTTTCATCCGCTGAATATCGGACGGTTGGCTCAGAAGGGTCGCGAGCCTTTGTTTGTCCCATGTACCCCGGCAGGCTGTCTTGTCTTGCTCCGGAAGGCGGGCGCCAAACTGGAGGGGGCCAACGCCGTCGTCGTCGGCCGTTCGAACATCGTCGGAATGCCGGCGGCGCTCTTGCTGGTGAAAGAGAACGCAACCGTGACGATCTGCCACTCGAAGACCACCGATCTCCCGGGTGTCTGCCGCCGGGCGGATATCTTGATCGCGGCCATCGGGCGGGCGCGCATGATCCGCGGAGATTGGATCAAACCGGGTGCGTACGTCATCGATGTCGGGACGAATAGAATCGATGACCCGACCACCAAGAGCGGTTACCGCCAGGTTGGAGACGTCGACTTCGACGAGGCGATGGAAGTGGCCGGAGCGATTACGCCGTCCCCGGGAGGGGTCGGCCCGATGACCATCACCCTCTTGCTCCAGAACACGCTTCGATCCGCCTCGCGCATGCGGCCATAGGCCACGCGCAACCTCAAAACGAGCACGCTCCAGTTCCCCCCGGCGCGGGCCTGAGCCGGAGGGAGCCAACAACCATTGACCATCACCGGCATGTTGTCTGACAATTGACGCATCCCCGCGGGGATGTTAGACTTCTTCGCACCTCCACCGGAGGTAGCATGTCGACCCTTCTGGTTCACCATGCCGAGCGGCTCGTCACCATGGATCCCGGCCGCAGAGAGATCCGCGATGGCGGTCTGTTCGCCCGGGATGGGTGGATCGAGCAGGTCGGCCCTTCGAGTGCGCTTCCCGAAAGCGCCGACGAAGTCCTCGATCTGACCAACCACCTGGTCCTTCCCGGCCTGATCAACACCCACCACCATCTCTATCAAACCCTGACACGCGTCATTCCTCAGGCTCAAGATGCCGACCTATTCAGTTGGCTGAAGTCCCTGTACCCGATCTGGGCTGGGCTGCGGGCTGAGGATATCCGGGTATCTACCCAACTCGGCCTGGCCGAGCTGGCACTCTCCGGCTGCACAACTGCATCGGATCATCTCTATTTGTTTCCCAACGACTGCCGATTGGACGACGAGATCGAGGCCGCCGGCGAAGTCGGGCTTCGGCTGCATGCCTCCCGCGGGTCGATGAGCCTGGGTGAGAGCCAGGGAGGGCTTCCGCCCGACAGTGTGGTTGAAACCGAAGAAGAGATCCTGCGGGACTGCAGGCGGGTGATCGAGACCTACCACGATCCTGCGCCCGGCGCCAAGGTCCAAGTTGTGATCGCGCCATGCTCACCTTTCTCGGTCACTCCTGATTTGATGCGCCAGGCGGCAGGCTTGGCCCGATCGTATGCTGTCCGCCTGCATACGCATCTAGCCGAGACCATCGACGAAGAGCGGTTCTGTCTCGAGAAGTTCGGCAAGCGGCCGCTGGCCTATGCCGAGGCGCTGGATTGGAGCGGGGCAGATGTGTGGTTTGCCCATGCCGTCCACATCGACCCTATCGAGGTCCGGCGGATGGCAAATGCCGGAATCGGTGTGGCGCACTGCCCGTCTTCGAACATGCGCCTGGCCTCAGGCATCGCTCCTGTCCGCCGCTACCTGGAGGCCGGGGTGAAAGTCGGTCTTGGTGTGGATGGCTCGGCCAGCAATGACAGCTCACACATGCTGGCGGAAGTGCGGCAAGCGATGCTGCTCGCCCGGGTGGCTGCCGCCGGGCTGGCGGAGTCCGACGGCTCGGGGGTCTTGATGCGAGCCCGCGAAGCCCTGGAGCTCGCCACGCTTGGCGGTGCGGCTGTCCTGGGTCGACCGGATTTAGGCGCGCTCGAGGTCGGGAAGTGCGCCGATTTCTTCGCCGTCGATCTTGATCGGATAGGCTACGCTGGCGCCCGCCACGATCCGGTGGCGGCAGCCGTGTTCTGCAACCCCGGGACGGTGGACTTCTCCTACGTCCACGGTGAAGCCGTGGTGAAGGAGGGTCGGCTGGCGCGTCTCGACCAGGACCTCCTGATAGAGGCCCACAACCGGGCGGCAACGCGTCTGGTGACCGGGGCACTGGCTCAGTAGGGCATGCTGGGAAACGAGGGAGGTCAGGTGATCATGGGTGGGGGAAGCATCCAAGAATTGAGGCGCCGTCTGATAGACGTGGCGATGGGGCGCAAACCGGCCGAGCTTCTGATCAAAGACGGCCGCTGGGTATGCGTTCAGTCGGGTGAGATCATCGAACACACCGACATCGCCGTCGCGGCCGGCCACATTGCCTATGTTGGGGCGGAGGCGAGTTACACCCTCGGGCAGGCCACGAAGGTCATCGATGCCGGAGGCCGCTATCTGGTACCCGGATTGCTGGATGGCCACATGCATGTCGAGTCGGGCATGGTCACGGTGACGGAATTCGTGCGTGCCGTCGTGCCGCACGGCACGACAGGGATGTTCATTGACCCCCACGAGATGGCCAATGTTTTCGGCCTCATGGGTGTGCGTCTGATGCATGACGAGGCCTTGCTCCAGCCGATTCACATCTGGCTTGAAGTACCGTCATGCGTGCCCTCCAGTCCGGGCATGGAGACACCCGGCGCAGTCCTCGGTCCGGCGGAGGTGGCCGAGGCGTTGACCTGGCCCGGTGTGATCGGGTTGGGGGAGATGATGAACTTCTACGGAGTCATTCAGGGTGAGGCCGATGTCCTGGCCGAGATGGCGGCGACGGAAAAGGCAGGCAAGGTCATCGGTGGCCACTACCCTTCGCCCGATCTTGACAAACCGTTTCACGCCTACGCCGCCGGCGGACCGGCCGACGATCACGAGGGCACGCGGAGGGTGGATGCCGTGGCCCGGGTTCGGCAGGGGATGAAGGCCATGCTGCGCCTGGGCTCGGCCTGGCACGACGTCGCGGCACAGAGCCGGGCGATCACCGAGCTCGGACTTGACCCGCGACACTTCATCCTGGTCACGGACGACAGCCACTCGGGCACCCTGGTTCACGATGGCCACATGGATCGCGTCGTGCGTCACGCGATCGAGCAGGGAGTGCCTCCAATAACCGCCATCCAGATGGCAACCCTGAACGCGGCCGAGCACTTTGGTGTTGCCGCCGAGGTTGGGCAGATCGCCCCGGGAAGATCGGCTGACATCTTGATCGTGAGCGATCTGAACGAGTTCCGCGCCGAGCAAGTGATCGTGCGGGGAGTGCTCGCCGCGGATGCCGGTCGGCTCAAGATCGAACTCCCCAAGTTCGAGTACCCCAGGGAAGTGATGCACTCTGTCCATCTCAGACGGCAACTCGAAGCCTCCGATTTTTCGATCCCGGTCTCCCACGACGGTGTAGTCCGGGCGAATGTCATCGGGGTAATCGAGAATCAGGCCCCGACCCGACACCTCCGCCTCGACCTCACGCCGGTTGATGGGCAATTAGCAGTCGATATCGACCAGGACCTGGCCAAAGTTGCGCTGATCGAAAGGCATCGAGGGGATGGAACGATCCAGTTGGGTCTGGTGCAGGGATTTGGTTTAGACGCGCCATGCGCCATCGGATCGACGATTGCCCACGACTCGCATCACATGCTCGTCGTGGGGACCGACGAAGCCTGCATGGCCCAAGCCGCCAACGAATTAGCCAGGGTCGGCGGCGGGCAGGTCGTCGTCCGCCAGGGTGTGGTCGAGGCTTTGCTCGAGCTCCCCATCGCCGGGCTGATGTCGGATGAGAGGGCAAACATCGTCGCCGACAAAGCCGAGAAGATCCTGGCCGGGTTCAGGCGCTGCGGTTGCGAGTTGAACAACGCCAACATGCAGCTCAGTCTGCTGGCCCTGGTGGTGATCCCCCAGTTGCGGATTTCGGACAAGGGCCTGGTCGATGTGAGCCGGCATGCGATCGTCCCGCTTGCAGAGGCAGTTGGGTAAGCGAGGCTGCCGCGGGTCGAATCGCTGAATCGAGAGGCGACTGGATCACCCTCCCCGCAGTCAGGTTCTACCGGGCGGGCCTGGAGTAATCGAAGTATGAGCCAACGCAGCCAGGCGCGGTCTGAGAAAGGCAGTCCACTTTACCAGCGGACGGCAGAGGCGCTGGCCAGCATTCTGGCGAGCGCGCCTCCGGGCAGCTACCTTCCTTCGGAGCCGTCGCTTTCGCGCGAGCTGGGCGTCTCGCGGGCGACGTTGCGGGAGGCGATGCGTGCGTTCGAAGAGCGAGGCATGATTGTCCGACGCCAGGGCGTCGGGACTCTCGTCGCCCGACAGCTCCCGATCATCGACGCCGGCCTTGAGGTGCTGGAGAGCATCGAAACACTCGGCTCACGAATCGGACTGAAGGTCGAGATGGGCGACCTGACCGTAGACCGGCGGCCGGCGCGCGCCGAGGAGGCAGAGGTGTTTGGAATCCCGGCCGAGACGTCAGTCCTGGAGGTCTCGCGGGTGATCGAAGCCGGCGGCCGGGCCGTCGCCTTTCTGGTGGACATCTTGCCCGAGGGGGTTGTGCCGGACCAGGCCCTTGAGCAGGGATTCCGTGGCTCGGTCCTCGATCTGCTGTTGAAACACGGCGAGCCGGCGCTGGGGCTTTCGCGGAGTGAGATCACTGCCGTCCCGGCCGCGCCCGATATTGCCCGTAAATTGAGGGTCCAGCGTGGGGATGTCTTGCTGCGGTTCGAGGCCTTCCTTTACGCAAAGGACGGAGGTGTGATCGATCACTCGCACAGCTATTTTCTGCCAGGCACGTTCCGGTTCCACGTCGTACGTCGAGTGGGCCCTCGCGGCTGACCCTTGGTGGACACGGGCCATCGATCCTCTGGCCGTCGGCGGCCAGGCAGCGACACCGCACTAATCGAAGAAGGAGAGGAAGACAGATGAGGAGTTTTTCGGGGCGCGACATCCTTTCACTCAAAGGATTCGAACGTGAAGAGTACTTCCGGGTTTTTCAGGTGGCGGAGGCGCTGGCGCCGATCGCCCGGGATCGGCGCAACACGGATCTCCTGGCGAGCAAGACTCTCGTCACCGCCTTTTACCAGCCGTCGACCCGTACCCGGCTGGCGACCGAAGCGGCGATGCACCGACTCGGCGGGCACGTCACTGGTTTCTCGGATGCCAAGATGACCCGGGCCGGGGACTTCTATCAAGAGTCGATCAAGGACACGGTTCACATGCTCGAGTTCTACGGCGACGTCATCGCCATGCGTCACTTCCAACAGGGCGCACCGGCCGAGGCGGCGCGCTGGTCGAGCGTACCGGTGATCAACTGCGGCGACGGGTGGGGCGAGCATCCCACCCAGGTCTTGACCGATATGTACACCATCCTCAAGGAGAAGGGACGTCTCGACGGACTGACGTTTCTGTTGATCGGCGACATGCGAATGCGGACGATGCATTCCATCAGCTATGCCATGTCGCAGTTCGATATCCAAGCCGCCTATGTTTCACCGCCCGACATGTCCCTGACCGATGAGTTCAAGAAGGAACTGGACGGCTTGAACCTGCGTTACCGCGAGGTGGAGCATGTCGAGCAGGCGATCGCCGAGGCGGACGTCCTGTACATGGAGCCGGTCGTTCAACCGGACTACACCAAATCGCGCGACGAGCGCTCGGGGGACGTCGGGATGACGCCGGCGAACTATCAGGTGACCAGGGCGCTCATGCGCAAAGCCAAGCCCGATTCGATCATCCTGCACTCGCTCCCCCGCATGGATGAGCTGCTGGAAGAGGTCGACTATACCCGCCACGCGCGCTACTGGGGGGAGGCTTTCAACGGCGTCGTGTTGCGGATGGCGCTCCTGGCGCTCGTGTTGGGGAAGATGGAATAGTAGCAATAAGCAATAAGCAATAAGCAATAAGAGCATCGAGGGGATGGTATTCCTCGGCGCGCAGGATGCAAGAATCGCCTTCGCCCAACGAAGCTGCCGGTTGAGGCACTGAGAAGAGGATGACTTTAGGAGTTGTCCAGGCTGATAGCTGACTGCTAATTGCTAACTGCTAATTGCTAACTGCTAATTGCTTTACTTGGAGGCGCTATGCAAACGGAGTTGCGAGGACGTGATCTCATCGGCGATCTGGATTTCAGCCGGGAAGAGGTCGAGACCGTTCTTGAGGTTGCGCTCGATCTGAAGCGCAAGCGTGCCCTGGGAGAAGCCCATCCCTATCTGCGGGACAAGGTGCTGGCGATGCTGTTCTTCTTCAGCAGCACCCGCACGCGCGGCTCGTTTGAGGCCGGGATGGCTCAACTGGGAGGGCACGCGGCTTTCATCGAGTCCAAGACGACCCAGATCGCCCATGGGGACACGCCTAAGGAGATCGGCGAGATCTTCGGACGCTATTTCGACGGGATCGCCATCCGCCATGTGGATTGGGGGATCGGGAATCAGTACCTCAACGATGTCGCCCGCAACAGCCGGGTGCCCATTTTTAACATGCAGTGCGAGATCTATCACCCGTTTCAGATCCTGGCCGACTTGTTGACGATCGTTGAGAAGAAGGGTCGAGACCTCCGGCGAAAGAAGATGGTCGTCTCCTGGGCTTATGCCGCCTCGTATCAGAAGCCGATCTCGGTGCCGCAGTCGCTTATCCTGCAAATGCCGCGATTCGGGCTGGATGTGGTGCTGGCCCATCCGCCGGAGTTCAAGCTCATGCCCGAGATCATGGACGAGGCCCGCCGGCAGGCGCGCAAGTACGGGGTGGGGTTTGAGGTCGTCGACGACATGCAGGCCGGCTTCAAAGACGCTGACGTCGTGTATGCCAAGTCGTGGGGAGCCCTGCTGGCAACAACCGATCAGGAAGAGGGCGCTCGGATCATCAAGAAATACGAATCATGGATCACGGACGAGCGCAAGATGGCCCTGGCCAAGCCCGACGCGATTTACATGCACCCTCTCCCCGCCGATCGTCAGATCGAAGTCTCGAATGCCGTGATCGATGGCCCACAGAGTGTCGTCTACGACGAGGCCGAGAACCGGATGCATGTTCAGAAGGCCGTCATGGCCCTGACCATGCACTAAGCGGGAGATTGGGAAAAATGAGCCATGCCAATGGTGGCAAGATCGCAGTCGTGGCCGTAGGCGGCAACTCGTTGATCAGGGACAAGACCCATCAAACCGTCCCGGATCAGTATGCCGCCTCCGTGGAATCGATGGCACGCATCACCGACATGATCGAGGCGGGCTGGGATGTCGTGATCACCCACGGCAACGGGCCCCAGGTCGGCTTCATACTGCGCCGCACCGAGCTGGCGATCCACGAGCTGCATCCGGTTCCCCTGGATTACTGCGGCGCCGACACGCAAGGGGCGATCGGCTACATGTTTCAACGCGCCCTGTACAACGAATTCCACAAGCGCGGCCTGGCCAAGCAAGCCGCCACGGTCATCACCCAGGCGTTGGTCGACCGGAACGATCCGGCCTTCAAGAACCCAAGCAAGCCGATTGGCTCCTTCATGGATCAGGCGACCGCCTCGCAACACAGCCAATCCGAGGGCTGGGCCGTGGTCGAGGACGCCGGACGCGGCTGGCGACGGGTGGTCCCTTCACCTCTCCCGATACGGATCGTCGAACGCGACGCCATCGAATCGTTGATCCGGGCCGGCTATGTCGTCATATCGAACGGCGGGGGAGGCATCCCGGTGATCGAGGATGATCAGGGCAACCTGGTCGGAGTCGAGGCTGTCATCGACAAGGACTTCGGGGGGGCATTGATGGCTACAAGCATCAACGCCGAGCTATTCCTGATTACCACCGCAGTGGAAAAGGTGGCCCTGAACTACAATAGGCCGGATCAACGCTGGCTCGACCGCATGACCCTGGGGGAGGCCCGGCAGTATCTGGACGAAGGTCACTTCGCCAAGGGCAGTATGGAGCCCAAAATCCGGGCGATCATCGGATACCTCGAGCGGGGCGGGCAACAGGCCTTGATCACCGATCCCGAGAACATCGGCCGGGCTTTGGCCGGCGAAACCGGAACCTGGATCGTCCCCTGATTGCCGGCGTCCGGGCCCGAAAGGAGGTGGTGTCTCGCATCCACTCGGCTTTGGCGACCCGCAAAGGAATACACCTAGTCAGAACTGGAGGAGTGTGAGATGTCCCGCACTGGAATCTGGCGGTTGTCCGCGATCTTGACGGCCGTCGCGCTTGTAGCCGTCGCCTGTGGCGGTCCCACTCAGGCGCCGCCTGCCGCGACAGAGGCGCCACCGGCCGCGACTGAGGCGCCGCCTGCCGCCACGGAGGCACCACCGGCAGCGACCGGGGCCCCGGAATCTGTGGGGGGGTTTCAGATCCCGGATGTGGAGGAGGGTAAGTTCAACGTCGCCATGGTACTCATCGGCCCACATGATGACGGCGGCTGGTCTCAAGCGCACTACGAAGGGCTCTTGTACACCGAAGAGAACGTGCCAAACGTACATACTGCCTACATCGAGAATGTTCCCGAAGGGAGCGAGTCGGAGCAGGTTTTCCGCAGCCTGTCGCGCAAGGGCTTCGATCTCATCTTCGGGACTTCGTTTGGTTTCATGGATCCGATGGAGGCAGTCGCCAGCGAGTTCCCTGAGACAACCTACATCCATATCAGCGGCTACAAGTCCAACACAACGAATTTCGGGAACTTGTTCGGCGCCATGGAGGACATGAAGTACCTGGCGGGAATGCTTGCCGGGGCGCGTGCCAAGATGGACGGCAATCCGAAGCTCGGCTATATGGCCACCTTCCCGATCCCGGAGGAGCTGCGCTTGGGCAACGCCATTGCGCTAGGAATGCGGCAAACTTGCCCCGAGTGCACGATGGATGTGAGGTGGATCAACACCTGGCACGACCCGATCCTCGAGAAAGAAGCCGCAGCTTCCCTGTTTGACGCCGGCGCTCAGGTCGTGTTCACGGGTGCCGACACTCCGGCCGTGGCAGATGTCGCCCAGGAGAAGGGCAAGTGGGGCATCACCTACGACTGGTCCGGCTCATGCAAGGTCGACGCCTGTCTAACGGCGCCGTACTGGAACTGGGGGCCGGTGTACGCCGAGATCACCCAGGGGGTGATCGACGGGACATATGAGGTCGGGTGGCAATACTTCGATGCTGACTCGGGCGGACTCGGACTCTATGGTTTCATGGAGGGCCAGTCTCTGACCTCGGGCTTGGCCGACTTGCCGCCGGAGGTAATCCAACAGGTCCGTGATACGCTGGCCCAGATGCTGTCGGGCGAATTCGACCGCTTCGATCTGTTCTCCGGCCCGATCATGGACAACAAGGGCAACGTCATCGTCCCTGAGGGCGAACGGTTCTCTCAGAGTGACATCGACCAATTCCCACCGGGTGCTCCCGGGCTGGAGTGCAAGTACTGCGTGTACTGGTGGGCGGAGGGAATCACCGCCGAGCTACCAGAGCTCTAACCCTCAGCCACGAGCGACGGATGTCGGCGCATCGCCCGATGCGCCGACATCCACTTCCGTGAGGTCTGCTAGCATTACAGGTGCGCCATGGTGGTCGAGTCTCACGCCGTCGAGATGAGAGGAGTCACCAAGCGCTTTCCCGGCGTCCTGGCTAACGATGCCGTGGACTTCGACCTGCGCCAAGGAGAGGTCCACGCGCTTCTGGGAGAGAACGGAGCCGGCAAGAGCACTCTGGTGAACATCCTTACCGGCCTCTATCGTCCCGACTCGGGCGCCATCCTGGTGCGCGGCACGCCAGTCTCCTTCCACTCGCCACGCGATGCGATCCGGCACGGTATAGGCATGGTCCACCAGCACTTCATGCTCGTTCCTACCCAGACCGCGACCGAGAACATCTTGCTCGGTCTAAGCGAGCCTCGTTTCTGGATGGCGCTCTCCCGCTACAACCAGGTGATTGCAGATCTCGGCGAGCAATTCGGGTTGACGGTCGATCCGGGCGTCAAGATCTGGCAGCTTTCGGTGGGCGAGCAGCAGCGTGTGGAGATCCTCAAGATGCTCTACCGCGGAGCTCAGGTCTTGATCCTAGATGAACCCACGGCGGTGCTGGCGCCGCAGGAAGTCGAGGAACTTTTCAAGACTGTGCGTTCGATGGCGCAAGGGGGCAAGTCTGTGGTCTTCATATCTCACAAGCTTCACGAGGTGCTATCGATCGCCGACCGGATTACGGTGTTGCGCAAGGGTAAGGTCACCGCCTCCGGCTTGAACACCGCCGGGACCAGCAAGGCAGAACTCGCCCGGTTGATGGTGGGCCGGGAGGTCCTCTTCCACCTGGAGAAGAAGCAGAGGACGCCGGGGGATGTCGTCCTTTCAGTCGAAGGCGTGCAAGCCCTGAACGACAAGGGCCTGCCCGCCCTCCGGGGTGTATCCCTGACCGTCCGGTCCGGAGAGATTGTCGGTCTGGTGGGTGTTGCCGGGAACGGACAAGCAGAGCTGGCCGAAGTCATCACCGGGCTCCGTCGGCTGACGAGTGGCAGCATTCGGCTTCATGGGGAAGTGGTGGTCCAGGAGCGGGAGACACGCCGGGACGACTTCCTCGTCCGCCGAATCATCGACTCGGGTGTGGCCCACATACCTGAAGATCGGACTCACGTTGGCACAGCTCCCAACTTGAGCGTGACCGACAACCTGATCATGAAGGCCTATCGCCAACCTCCCGTCTCACACGGCTGGTCGATCAATGCTTCGGTCGCCCGTTCACGCGCCGAAAGCCTTCGGAGCGAGTATGACATCATGACGCCCTCCGTGGAAACGCCGGTGCGTCATCTCTCAGGCGGGAACCTACAGCGGGTGATCCTGGCGCGGGAGATTTCGGCCCGGCCACGACTTATGGTTGCCATGCAGCCGGCGCGCGGCCTCGACGTCGGCGCCATCGAGGGGGTCCGGAGGTTGCTGCTCGAGCAAAGAGAGGAAGGCGCCGCCATCCTCCTGGTTTCGGAAGAACTGGAGGAGCTCATGGAGCTGAGCGATCGAATGTACGTCCTCTATGCAGGGGAAGTAATGGGCGAGGTCCGCCAAGCCGATGCGGCCACTATCGGCTTGATGATGACCGGTACTCGATTGGCAGATCTCTCGGTATCGGTGGGTACTAAGCCGTGACAGTCGTCGAGGCTCCGGCTGAAAGGCGTTGGCGCTGGCCCATTGAGATCCGCCTTGAGCCGCGGCTCTCCCAACCGGCCTGGCTGGGATTTGGGGTGTCGCTTGGCGCCGTGGCGCTAGCCCTGGTCTTGGGTGGGGTAGTCCTCAAACTCGTGGGCGGCGATCCGGTTCGCGCCTATCTTTACATGATCAGGGCCTCGTTCGGCAACCTGGGTGTGATTTCCGATACGATCACCAAGGCTACCCCCCTTATCCTCGTCGGATTGGCATGCGCTTTGGCCTTCCGCATGCGCTTGTGGAACATCGGTGCCGAGGGGCAGTTTTTTGCCGGCGCTTTCGGTGCCAGTGCGGTGGTCCTTACGCCGCTTCTCGCTCCCGAGACGCCCAGCATCTGGATGATCCCGGCCATGATCCTGGCAGGATTCGTGGCAGGGGCCTTATGGGGGTTTCTCCCGGGGTTCCTCAAGGCCCGCTACAATGTCAACGAGATTATCTCGACGCTCATGATGAACTATATCGCTGTCGCCTGGAACAACTTCTTCATTTTCGCGGTGTGGACCGAAGGGGGTTTCCAGATGTCAAGGGTGTTTCCTAAGACAGCATGGCTGCCGCGGCTCGCCGACTACGCCAAGGAGATCCGCGAGTTCCGGGGTCTGACTGCGCACCTGGGGCTGGTCATCGGCCTCTTGGCAGCGGTCATCGTCTGGTGGGTTCTCTTCCGAAGCAAGTGGGGCTACGAAATCAGGCTGATCGGCGACAACCCCAAGGCGGCGCGCTACGCCGGGGTGAATATCGTCCGGAACACAGTTCTCGTGATGATGCTCTCCGGTGGGTTGGCCGGTCTGGCTGGGATGTCAGAGATATCGGGGGTCGTCCACCGTCTCCAGGGTGCGATTTCGCCCGGATACGGCTTTACGGGGATCATCATTGCCTGGCTGGCCAAGCTCAATCCGCTGGCCGTCATCCCTGTTTCGGTGTTGTTCGGTGCCCTGATCCTGGCTGGCCGAGAGATCCAACCCTCAGGTGTGCCGAAGATGATCCAGGGGATCGTCCTCGTGTGCCTGATCGCGAGCGAGCTCATGATCCGCAACCGGATACGCTTCATCTTCCGTCCGGTGAGGTCTTGAGGATGGACCCGATCATCATCCTCCAGGCAGGCGTCGCCACGGGTACGGTCCTTCTGTTCGCCACAGTCGGGGAGATCCTCGCCGAGCGCTCGGGTGTGCTCAACCTGGGTGTGGAAGGGATGATGCTGATCGGTGCGATGAGTGCCATAAACATCGCCGTCAGGACAGGCAACCCCTGGCTCGGGCTGCTCGTGGCGATGGTTGCCAGCGGGCTCCTAAGTCAGATCCACGCCGTCATCGCGATCCAATTCCGGGCTGATCAGGTGGTGAGCGGCCTGGCGCTCAATTTCGCGGCCGTTGGCCTCAGCCTTGTGTTTGGCGAGGGCCTGAGCAAGGCCGGAGCCGTGGCGCTTCTTCCGACATACACACTTCCCGTCCTTTACCAGATCCCTGTCATCGGACCGATTTTCTTCACCAAGCAAAGCGTGATGGTCTATATCGGCTATCTTCTCATACCCTTGGTGTGGGTCTACATTCATCGGACGCGCCCGGGGATGCACCTCAGGGCGATCGGCGAGTTTCCCGGTGCCGCGGATGCACTCGGTATCAATGTGGCGCGCCTGCGGCACTTGTATGTGTTCCTGGGAGGGATGTTGGCGGGCGTGGCCGGGGCGACGATCAGCCTGGCCGTGGCGCCAGGTTGGTTCAGCGAGCTGACAACTTCGGGTCAAGGTTGGATCGCCATCGGCCTGGTGATCTTCGCCCAGTGGGACCCATTGCGTGCAGCATTCGGTTCATATGCCTTCGGGGCATTGCGAAGGTTGATCCTGGACATCCAGGGTCCGACGGTCTTGCTCGGCCTGCGCAACCCCTTCTACTACAATCCCTACTGGGGGTTCTTCCTTCAGATGATCCCATATGCATTCACCATTGCGGTTCTGGTGCTTGGCTCGCGCGAGGCCGTTCGAAAGCGGCTGGGTGCACCGGCCGCCCTCGGCCTGCCCTATGCGCGGGGGGAACGAGGGTTGTAGCGTGAAGGCGGTCGGCTACCGGTGCTCTGTGTGCAGAGATGAATTCAGCCTGGAGGCGGTGACCTACACCTGTCCAGCGGACGGGGGCAATTTGGACGTCGTCCTGGAGATCCCGGCGATCGCTGCCACGACGAGTCCGGAGAAGATCTCGAGCTCGCGGGACCATTCGATCTGGCGCTATTTGCCACTCCTGCCAGTTGAGGATCCTGGTTTTGACCGGACTCCCTTGCGGGCTGTCGGTTGGACACCGCTCTTCGCACCCGAGCGCCTTTCTCGAACGGTGGGGCTCGGGGATCTCTGGCTGAAGGATGATGGTCGCAATCCCACGGCCTCGTTCAAAGACCGGGCGAGCGCGGTCGTCGTCGCCCGCGCAAGAGAGATCGGCGCCGAGACCGTTGCCACCGCCTCCACCGGCAACGCCGGCGCAGCGTTGGCCGGGATGGCCGCCGCCGCCGGACAGCCGGCAGTGATCCTGGCGCCAAAGACCGCACCGCCGGCCAAGGTTGCTCAGCTCCTGATTTTCGGGGCGCGGGTGATCCTCGTCGATGGTAGCTACGATCAAGCCTTCGATCTCACCTTGGAGGCGTCGCAGGCTTTGGGATGGTATTGTCGCAACACGGGCTACAACCCTTTCACCGTCGAGGGGAAAAAGACGGCCGCGTATGAGATCTGCGAGCAACTGGCCGCCGCCGGTGCCTCTCGAGGCGCGCCGCCGAATCGGTGGCGATCACCGGAGGCGGTGTTCGTTTCGGTCGGAGACGGGAACATCATCACCGGACTCCACAAAGGGTTCAAGGACCTCCTCGACCTGGGATGGATCGACCGATTGCCGCGTCTTTTCGGCGTGCAAGCCGAAGGATCGGCGGCGGTCTACAACGCCTTTGTAGCCGGGGAGACGACCATTCGCCCTGTCCGGGCCGAGACACTGGCAGACAGTATCTCCGTTGATCTGCCGCGCGATGGTTTGCGCGCGCTTCGCGCCGTGAGGGAAACCGGAGGAGCGTACGTTGTCGTGACCGACGCTGAGATCCTGGCGGCGATCAGAACGCTCGCCCGAGAAGCGGCGGTCTTCGCCGAGCCGGCCGGGGCGGCAGCCTATGCCGGGTTGGCCAAAGCGGCCGTCGCGGGGATGGTCGATCCGGCGGATCAGGTGGTCTTGTTGGTCACCGGAAGCGGCCTCAAAGATGTTCGGGCGGGGATGCAGGCGGCGGGCGAAGCGGTCGTCATTGAGCCGACCCTGAAGGCCTTGCATCGTGAGCTTGAGCGGACTGGGGTGAGATAGCGTGACAGGGAAATCCGAGAAATTCCCCACTTACACGATCGTGGCCCCGGTCTTCAACGAGGCCGAGACGCTGCCCGAGTTCTACCGTCGCCTCAAGCAAGTCATGGTCTCACTGGGGATAGACTGGGAGCTGATCCTGGTCGATGATGGTTCGTCCGACGGATCGACGGAGAAGATCCTGGAACTGGCTCGCCAGGATCGCCGGGTGAATCCTGTCATTTTTGCCCGCAATTTCGGACATCAGGTCGCTGTCACCGCTGGATTGGACTACAGTCGCGGCCAGGCTGTGGTCATCATGGATTCCGATCTGCAAGACCCACCCGAGCTCATCCCTCAACTCGCCGGCAAGTGGCGCGAAGGGTATCAGGTCGTGTATGCCGTGCGCGCCTCGCGCGAGGGTGAGTCCTGGTTCAAGCGCTTCACCGCGGCAGCCTTCTACAGAATTATCAACCGGATCACCGATGTCGAGATCCCGGTAGACACGGGCGATTTCCGCTTGCTGGATCGCGAGGCTGCGGATGCCCTGTGCCAGATGCGCGAGAGGCATCGCTTCCCGCGTGGCATGGCGGCCTGGATCGGCTTCCGGCAGATCGGCGTCCCTTACGATCGTGAGCCACGTTACGCCGGAGAGACAAAGTACCCGTTCGGCCGGATGCTCCGGCTGGCGCTGAACGCCATCACGAGTTTCTCTTATTTCCCCCTCCAGATCGCGACCTACCTGGGATTTCTCTTCGCCGGTTTGAGCGCACTAGCGATCCCTCTGGTCATCGCCCTTCGCTTGAGCGGAAGCCAGGCATTCTTCGGCCAGGCGACGACTCTGATTGCCGTTCTATTCCTGGGAGGCGTACAGCTCATTTCGCTGGGCATCCTGGGCGAGTACATCGGGCGGCTCTACGATGAGGCCAAGGGGCGCCCACTTTATATCATTCGCAAGCACCCCGAACTCACCAAGGCGGATTCTGATCACGGACAGGAGTGATTTAATCTGATGATCGACCTTACCCTGGATGCGGACAGCCTCGAGCGCGGCATCAAGCGGGCGCGCGAGCGCGGGATCGTCATCCCGACCTTCGCACAGATGAGAAACCCCGGGTTGGTCCCTGAGAATGTCAGAGGGAAGCTGAGCACGATCGGGCTGTGGGACGTCGAACCACTCAATCTGTTTCGCATCACCTGGAAGAACCAGCCGGTCGCTTCGGGGGGAGGCTTCGGTCAGGTGAATTACGTGGAGTTCCCCAGCAGCCTCACCGGAGTACCGGCCCGGATCCTGGCGTTGGTCGGAAAGTGGTTCCCGACCGGGGCGCACAAGGTCGGCGCGGCCTTCGGCTGTCTGGTGCCACGTCTGGTCACCGGAAAATTCGACCCGACTCGACAGAAAGCCGTCTGGCCCTCGACCGGGAACTACTGTCGGGGAGGCGCTTACGACTCGGCCCTTCTCGGGTGCCAGTCGATCGCTATCCTGCCTGAAGGGATGAGCCGGGAGCGATTCGACTGGTTGTCCAAGATCGCCGGAGAAGTCATCGCCACGCCCGGGACCGAGTCGAACGTCAAAGAGATCTTCGACAAGTGCTGGGAGCTCCGTCGCTCGGGCGAAGACTTGATGATCTTCAACCAGTTCGAGGAGTTCGGTAATTACCTCTGGCACTACGACGTGACCGGCCGTGCCATGCAAGAAGTGCTGGAGAAGGAGCTCGGCCCGCGGGATGCGTACCGCGGGGTAGTCTTGACTACCGGATCGGCCGGGACTATCGCCTGCGGCGACTTCCTCAAGCAACTCTTTCCTTCGAGCAAGATCGGGGCCGGTGAGGCCGAACAATGCCCGACCCTTCTCGAAAACGGATTCGGATCCCATCGCATCGAGGGGATCGGCGACAAACATGTGCCCTGGATCCACAACGTGAGAAACACCGATCTGGTGATCGACCTTGACGACAACGTGATCGTCAACGTGGCCAGACTCTTCAACGAGCCGGCCGGCCGCACGTATCTGGTGAAGCAGGGCGTGCCGGAGGCGCTCGTCAACAACCTCGATTTGTTGGGCTTCTCCGGGATCGCCAATCTCAGCATGGCGATCAAGTTCGCCCGGTACTATGAGCTTGGCGAAAACGATGTCGTCCTGACCGTGCTGACCGATTCGATGGAGCTCTACCAAAGTCGGCTGGCCGAGATGCGAGAGGAACGGGGCCCTTATGAGGAGATCAACGCCGCCGCCGACTTCGCTCGCTACCTCCACGGCCTGACAACAGATAACATGCTCGAACTTCGTTACACCGACCGGCGGCGGATCCACAACCTCAAGTACTTCACCTGGGTCGAGCAACAGGGCCGAACCTACGAAGAAATCATGGCACAGTGGCATCAGTCGGACTATTGGACCAGCATACCGGAGCAGGTCGCACAGATCGATGCCTTGATCGAGAGCTTCAACGAGAGCACCGGCGTGTTAGCCAAGCTTTGAGTGGCCCGAGGGCCGTCTGAGGCGGCTTGGTCCTCCCATCGACCTATTCGAGGGAAGGGGGAGCGTGATGGAAGAAATCTACCCAGATGACCTGGTCCTGGTCGCGGTGGTGAGATCCAGGCGTGATCTCGAGATCGCCCGGGTTCTGGGCTGGTACAGGGTCCCGCTGGCGTCGGCCCCCAAGACCATGCACGTCGATTGGTTGGCGCTGTATCAGACGGCGGCATTCGGGGATGAGCGGTGGTCGGTCCGTTATGCATTCCCGGTTCGCGGGTACGAGCTCACCACCCGCCGGGCCTTGATCCGGGACGAGCCGGATCACCTGCGGGCCGACGAGCCATACTACAAGGTGCAACTCGGGCCGATGCGGCCGTTGGCCCGGGCGATCCACTCCGCACGCTGGCGCCGTTTCACCTTCCTATACACGACGGGGGACCGGTTGCTGGCGTCGAGGGAGATCAAAGAGCTCACCGTTCCACACTCGAATGAGCAGGATAAGCTGTGGCGCATACTCCGCGAAAGAGCGGCGACGGACTCCGCCTGAGGTGCAAGACCATCCGCAAGCTATCTGGCTCTCCTTCGAGCCGGATCAAGACGATCGAGCAGGCCCGGCTTAGTGCGGCGAGGCTCCACCTCCCATAGAGCCGATGCGACTATATGCGTTGCTCATGCGCGATGTGGGCCGTCACTCCGATTGTGATCCCTCGGCGCGCCACGGCTGCCGTGCACCACCAAGGGATCCGCCGATTGCGTCGCCTCTCCACCCTACGTAGCGTCCCGGAATCGCCACCGGGCGAAATCGAAAGATGATATGAGAGGGCTCATGGGTCGAACGCGGTATCTGGCTGTGCTTCTCATGGCTGGGATTCTGATCAGCCTGGCCGCGAACGCCTCGGCTCAATCGAAAACTCTGTTCTGGGATCGCTACGACGTCATCCTTAACATCCTTCCTAATGGCGACCTGCAGGTCATCGAGCGCCAGAGGATCACCTTCACCTCAGGAAGCTTCACGTTCGGCTACGCAGTCATCCCCACGGACAAGACGGAAGGCATCGACGGGATCAGTGTCAGCGAGCCGGGAGGGCTTCGATACGTCGAAAGCCCGATCCACGAGACGCACACATATTCCGTTTCGCGGACCTCCAACGAGGTCGAGATCCAATGGTATTTCCCCGAGACGACCAACGCCACGCGCGAATTCGATCTGGCCTACCTGGTCCGCGGCGGCCTGCGTGTGTACGACTCGGGGGACAAGCTCCAGTGGATCGCAATCGACGATGAGCGCGACTTCCCGATCCAGGCCGCCAGCGTCACGGTCAATCTGCCGCAAGGCGCGAGCTTCCTGGACATCGACTCGGCCGGGATCGCCGCCCACTGGCAACAGAACAGCAACGGAACCGGCGTCCAGTATGTCGCCGACGGACCGCTCTCGCCCAGCGACACCTTCGAGATTGGTGTGGAATTCACACATGGCGTGATCCCCGGCCGGCAGCCGGGTTGGCAGGCGTCCTTCGACCGATCTGGTTTCTTCGATCTGAATGTTCGTCCATGGGTAATCCTCGGGTTAGGCTTCATCGCCCTCGGCCTCTTTCTGGGGGGACCATTGCTCGCCTATGTCGCCTGGTTCTCCGCTGGGCGGGATCCCAAAGTCGGTCCGTTGCCGGAATATCTGGCCGAGCCGCCCGAGCCTCTTCCGCCGGGCGTTCTGGGAACGCTGATCGACGAGCGGGCGGAAATGCGAGATGTCGTTGCCACGCTGGTCGACCTGGCGCGGCGGGATTATCTAACGATCGAAGAGGTCAAGCTCGAAGTCATGGGGATCTTCAAGGCGGATGATTTCCAGTTCCGCAAGGGAGAGGCGGACGAATCCCAGCTACGGCCCTTCGAGGCGGGAATCCTGCAAGGGATCTTCCCAGGAACCAAGACCGTCCGCAAACTCAGCGACCTTCGGAACAAGTTCTATACGCATCTGCCAACGATCCAAGAGCAACTCTACAAAGAAATGGTCTCACGGAAGTACTTCAAGCGATCGCCCGAACAAGTCCGCCAGGTCTGGCGGTCGATTGGCATAGCCATTCTCGTGCTGGCCATCATTCTGGGGTCGTTTGCCGGTCCGCTGTTCCCCGAATTTGCCTTCTTCCTCACCGGCCTCTTCATCGGGCTCGGGACCTTCGGACTGGCAATCGCCATTGCCGGCCAGTTCATGCCGGCCAAGACCCGGCAGGGAGCAGAGTCCGCAGCTCGCTGGTCCGCCTTCAAGAAGTACCTCGAGCGAATCGAGAGTCTCACCGATCTGAGCCAGGCGGGAGAGCTCTTCGAACGCTATCTACCGTACGCGATCGCATTCGGTATCAATACCTCATGGGTTCATAAGTTCGCCGGACTGGCGAGCACACCTCAGCCGATCTGGTACGTGCCATTTCCCCAGAGTGGCCGAGCGCCGGCCGGGGGAGGCGGTGTGCAGGCGGCGCTCGCGCCTGAAGGCAGGGGTGGATCAGGTGCGGGCGGCCTGCAAGGCATGTCGGACGGAATGGCCGGTGGGCTGCAAAATATGAGCGATGGACTCACGCGCATGCTGAACAGTGCCGGCAGCGTGATGCGCTCCGCGCCTTCGTCGGGCGGTAGTAGTGGAGGCGGCTTCAGCGGGGGTGGGTTCAGCTCCGGAGGGGGAGGCGGCGGAGGAGGGCGCGGGTTCGGATGAGGCGCGCCTTACACCCACACACCTCGATAAGACCCGTGCAGAAGAGGTCATCATGGCGACCCCGGAACGATTGAAGAATTACATCAACGGCACGTGGTGCGATGCTACGGCCGAGAGCTGGGTAGATGTTCAGGACCCGGCGACGGCAGAGATCCTGGCACTGGCACCCCTTTCGCAGGCGGTCGACGTAGCCAACGCGGCACAGGCGGCGGCGGCCGCCTTCACGAACTGGCGGCAGGTGCCGGCGACGCAGCGGATTCAGTACCTGTTCAGATTGAAGGCGGGACTGGAAGCCCATTTCGAGGAGCTTGCCCGCTCCATCACGATGGAGAACGGCAAAGTGCTCGAGGAGGCCCGGGGTGAGTTGCGCAGAGCGATCGAGAACGTCGAGGTCGCGTGCGGAATTCCGGTGATGATGCTGGGTGAGTTCGCCGAAGACATCGCCAGCGGGATCGATGAGTACATGATCCGCCAGCCGGTGGGCGTCGTCGCCTCCATCTGCCCCTTCAACTTCCCGGGGATGATCCCATTCTGGTTTATCCCTTATGCGTTGGCCTGTGGCAACACAGTGATTGTCAAGCCCTCCGAGCGCACACCGCTGACGATATCCAGGATCTTCCATCTTCTTGAGGAAGTCGGATTTCCACCAGGCGTGGTCAACATGGTCATCGGCGGTGCGGATACGGTAAACGCCATCCTGGATCACCCGGAGATCAGGGGCGTCACATTCGTAGGCTCGACCGCCGTCGCCCGGCATGTCTACAGTCGTGCCGCCGCCAACGGGAAGAGGGTTCAGGCGCAGGGCGGGGCCAAGAACCCGGTCATCATTCTGCCGGACGCCGACCCGGACATGTCGACCCGGATTGTCATCGACAGCGTCTTCGGGAACGCCGGCCAGCGCTGCCTGGCGGCGGCGAATGTCGTCCTGGTCGGTGGGGCGGAGCACACCTTCCGGCCGGCACTGGCCGAGGCCGCCGAGCGGCGGGTGGTGGGATCGGGGTTGGATCCAGGCGTCGAGATGGGTCCGGTCATCACACTCCAGAGCAAGTCGCGCATCCAGGGTCTGGTCCAGACCGCTCTGGACGAAGGAGCACGGATCCTCGTCGATGGGCGAGATCCGCTGATCACGGGTCATGAGAGTGGGTTCTTCATCCGCCCAACGATTCTGGACTCGGTCCTGCCGAACAGCACAATCGCCTGCACCGAGGTCTTTGGTCCGGTGATGAGCCTCATCGAGCTTGAGAGCGTCGATAACGCGATCGATCTGGTCAACAGTGGGCTCTATGGCAACATGGCGTGTATCTTCACTAGCAGCGGAGCCGCCGCCCGGAAGTTCCGCTACGGGGCGCAGGCCGGGAACATCGGCATCAACATCGGCGTGGCGGCGCCGATGGCGTTCTTCCCATTCAGCGGTTGGAAAGAGAGTTTCTTCGGCACTCTGCATGGGCAGGGCAAGCACGCGGTTGAGTTCTTTACCCAAACCAAGGTCGTCGTCGAACGTTGGCCGAAGGAGTGGTCCCGTCAGTTCTAACGGCCCGCTCTCCACGTGCTGGCTCAGCCTGCCCGGCAGTGCAGAGCCGCGTCAGGAGGCACACGGGATGCAAACGTGCTTGAGTCTCCCACTCGCCGATAAGCTCCACGAGGCGCAGCAGTGACCGGTGGAAGAGCGGTGGCGATCCTGCTTATCCTCGGCGGCGTGGTCCTGGGATCGATCGGCCTGGTGTGGCTTGGGTCATCCGTGGCTGGCGGCTCGTTGAAAATCGGGGGCGCGCTCATCGGCGCGGCGTTCCTGGCCGCGCTCTTGCTTCCCATGGGGGGAATTGGGGTTTTCCTTTTCGTCCGAAGCGTACGTGAAATCGCCGACCAGGCCAGTCGAAGCGAACTGCGCCGGATCCTCGATATCGTGCAAAGTCGAGGTCAGATTCCGGTCAGCGACCTGGCAATCGAGCTTCAAACCACGCGCGATGAAGTCCAACGCCACGTTCATGAGCTCGTCGGCCTGGGCCTGTTCAGTGGCTATATCAACTGGGAAGAAGGGGTTCTGTTCTCGAGCGAAGCCGCCGGTCTACGTAAGCTGGATAAATGTCGTCACTGCGGGGGCGAACTACGACTCGTCGGGAAGGGCGTGGTCACCTGTCGGTACTGTGGGACCGAGTATTTCCTGGCTTAGACCGGCTGCAGGCCTTCCGCCTTCACCCGCCGTGTGTCAGACGCGCGGGTTGCAGCCCTTTCGCCGCGTGACTTGATCCGAATGACGAGCGCGCCTCAACGGCGGGGCTTCTTGCGCCGGCGGCTGCGACGCGTGGGTGGGCGCGGCTTGTCGAGGATCGTCCCCCGGCAGTTCTCCGCCCCGCAATGACAGGCGTAGAGTTCGGCCCAGCCTTTCTCGTACGGTCCTTCGCGCTCGTAGTGGTAGTCGTAAGTCAACTCGATCCCGGGCTGGATGTTCTTGATCGCCTCAATGTACACCCGACCATCCTCAAGGACGGCCTCACAATTCGGATCACATGAGTGGTTGATGAAGCGGGCCTCGTTCCCATCGACTGCGGCGTCGATCAAGATGTGGTCGTCGACGGTGAAAAGGAATGTATGATGGCGCTCCATGTGGTCGTCGTCATAGCGTCGATCAGCCTCCTCCGACGATACGCGTTCCCCCTTGTATTCGATGATGCGCGTCCCGGGATGGATCCTGCGGGAAGCGAATACGCCCTTCCCCTGGATCGAAGAACGTCGAACCACGAAGGTGGGTTGTCTGCGACCCATGAGTACCACCGAGTGAGCTGAATTCCCCTTTGGCGCGACTCGATCGTCCAGCCTCGGATTGATGGCGCCGAGATCGCTCGGCCCGAGCGAGCGGCCGGAAAGCGACTCCCGCATTCTACAATGCCATAGGCCAAGAGGTCCAGCCGAATCGCGCGTGCGTTGTGCAGTGCCGCGCGCCCAAGAAGCCATCTTGAGCTCCGCAGGTGCGGGTAGAGCCACGCTCCGATGCGCGATACTCCGGGAGCTGGCCCTTGTGAAACCAGCCTATAATGGGCGGGCGCTCCTGAGACGGGGGCCGCAGTCGATCTTTCATCGTAGGAGACCGTCTTGATGTCTCGCACCCTGATACGCGGGGGCAGCCTGGTTTCTAGTACCGAAACACGGCAGGCCGATCTGCTCATCGACGGCGAGACCATCGCCGAGGTAAGGAAGGCCCTGCCGGCGCCGGATGCCGAGGTTGTGGATGCGAGTGGCAAGCTCGTCCTCCCGGGCGGGATCGATCCCCACACCCACTTCGACCTTCCCATGTTCGACACCGTCTCCTCCGACGATCATTACACGGGGCACAAGGCGGCCGCGTTCGGCGGCACGACGACCGTCATGGACTTCGTGCCCCAGCCTGATGGCGAAGGGCTGCGGAGCGGAGTCGATGCCTGGCATGCCAAGGCGGATCATCAGGCGGCGGTCGACTTCGGCTTCCATATGAACATCACCCGTCTCGACGAGACGGTGTTGGCCGAGGTCCCTCGACTTGTCGAAGAAGGAATCACAACCCTCAAGGTCTTTACCGCCTACAACGGTCGGCTTCGCCTGCACGATGGCGAGATCTTCCAGGTCATGCGGGAGGGAGCCGAGCATGGGATGCTGACCATGCTCCACGCCGAGAATGGGGATGTGATTGAAATCCTGGTCTCCGAGGCCCTGGCTGCCGGACATCGTTCACCCGAGTGGCATGCTCTCACCCGGCCGGCCTGGGGAGGCGTCGAGGCAGTTCTGCGCGGGATCTCCCTGGCGGCTCAGGCTGGCGCCGTTCTATACGTCGTCCACCTCAATAATGCTGGAGAGTTAGAGCAGCTCCGCTACGGACGAAATCAAGGTGTGCGTGTCATGGGTGAAGCGTGTCTACCCTACCTCTTCTTCAATTTGGAACATCTGGGCCGGCCGGACGGCGCCAAGTGGATTTGCTCTCCGCCGATGCGAACCGAGGCTGACAACGCCGCAGTGTGGGGCGGCCTGAGCGACGGAAGCCTTCAGACGGTCGGGACGGACCACTGCCCCTTCTTCTACGACGGGACACAACCGATCGAGTACGAAGGGCGGCAGGTCGCAATCCCGGGCAAGGAGCTGGGGAAGGATGACTTCACCAAGATCCCCAATGGTGTCCCGGGTGTCGGTGACCGATTGCCCGTTCTCTGGTCGTATGGGGTCCAGGCCGGCAGGCTGACGCCGAATCAGTTCGTCGCCCTGACATCGACCAACCCCGCCAAGATCTTCGGCCTCTACCCTCAGAAGGGGACGCTCG
>Ga0209341_10000675_pt1 | contig 35134 bp, 30 predicted proteins | sample RifCSP13_2_FD_184020 | JGI IMG/M metagenome (GOLD analysis project Ga0209341, IMG submission 184020) | Soil microbial communities from Rifle, Colorado - Rifle CSP2_sed 13_2 (SPAdes) (version 2) | ecosystem: Environmental > Terrestrial > Deep subsurface > Rock core/Sediment | place: Rifle...
AGGGCAGGTCAACAACAAATATAATAAAAAAGATACTCGAACTCCACCAGTAATATTTTTTGCCTCAGTCCCCCCCATTCCATTTTTTCTGCTATACTTAATATATCCACGAAACAAAAAAGGAGGGTGTAATTATGGCTATCTCTATAAAGCTCAAAAAATTTTTAGATGAAAATAAGGTTAGTTATCAGGTAGCCGCACATTCAGAGGTCTACACAGCGCAGGAAATTGCGGCTGCACTGCATGTTTCTGGGAAGGAGCTGATTAAAGTGGTTATGGTCAAAGCAGAGGATAAATTTGTTATGGCTGTTCTTCCTGCAAGCTGGAGGGTTGACATGGTTAAGCTAAGGGAAGTTTTGGAAAATAAGAATATCAAACTTGCTACAGAGGCAGAGTTTAAAAACCTTTTTCCTGACTGTGAGCCGGGCGCTATGCCGCCTTTTGGCAATCTCTATGGCCTTGATGTCTACGAAGACAAGGCATTAGCAGAAGATGAGGAAATATTTTTCCAGGCAGGAAATCACATTGAATCAATCAAGATGAAACGAAAGGATTTTGAGAGGTTGGTAAAGCCTATGGCGGCTGATTTCAGCACGCATCTGCACTAAATTTTTGGGGCATAAGGGTTGGTTTATTTTTCAAATAGTTTCTTATACTCCCCATACCCTTCCTTATCCAGATTTTCTTTTGAAATGAATCTAAGGGCGGCTGAATTCAGACAGTAACGAAGGCCGGTTGGCTTGGGGCCGTCAGAAAAAATGTGGCCAAGGTGAGAATCTCCCTCTTTGCTCCGCACCTCTGTCCTTGTCATAAAAAGGCCTCTGTCTTCTTTTTCAATAATATTCTTTGGCTCAAGCGGCTTTGTAAAGCTCGGCCAGCCAGTGCCTGAATCAAATTTATCCAGAGAGCTAAAGAGCGTCTCACCGGAAACAATATCAACATATATCCCTTGTTTCTTGTTATCCCAATATTCGTTATCAAATGCCCTTTCTGTGCCGTTTTCCTGCGTCACCTTATACTGCAACGGGGTCAGTTTTTTTCTCAGCTCTTCCCTGGATGGTTTGTTATATTTTTTGCTTTCTTGATTTTTCATCTCTGCCTTATCTCCCCATGCCTTTTTAAGATACTGGTCTCTCCCTGAGTTATATCTATAAAACTTATATCTGATAGGGTTTTTCTGATAATACTTTTGATGGTATTCCTCTGCCTTATAGAATATTGCAGCTGGCTTAATTTCTGTAACAATAGGCCTATCAAACTTGCCTGATTTTTCAAGTTTTATCTTTGACTCCTCAGCAAGGCGTCTCTGCTCTTCATTATGATAAAAAATAGCGCTTCTGTATTGAGTTCCAACATCCACAAACTGCTGATTTGGCGTAGTTGGGTCAATATTTCTCCAGAAGACATCCAGCAATTCTGAATAGGTAATCAGAGAAGGGTCGTATAGTATCTCGATGGACTCTGTATGGCCTGTAATACCGGAAGACACTTCTTCATAGGTGGGGTCTTTATCATGGCCGCCGGTATATCCTACAGTAGTAGACACTACTCCCTTTAATGAAGCAAAGGGAGGCTCCATGCACCAGAAACAACCCCCTGCAAAGGTTGCCTTTTCCAGTTTTTGCGCAGGGGCAGCGATATTCTTTTTTATATTTTCAGAATTCGCCATAACAATACCCATTTGACCAAAAACCATGCTTGTTATAATAAGCAGTAATAATTGATTTCTCATGCCTATAGTATAGCCCTCATTGCTCTGTTATGCAAGGAAAATGATTATCGTTTTCATAATTACCGACCTATAGAATACATTTCCCCCTTCTTTATAATAAATCCTTCTTTTTTAAGCTGCGTTAGGACTTTTCTAACCCGCTTAGGATTAACAGTTTGTTGAGTTTTTCAACAAACTGCTAAGGTATTGTAATCAACCTTAATGCTAACTAAAAAATAATTGACAATACCATCTCTACCTGTGATAGTCTTGGCTGAATTATGAAAGCGGGTTAGATATTTTCTTCAGAGAGATTGTCTGTCTTTTGAAGCTGTCTTAAGGGAGAAACCATTGTTCAAAAATAGCCTTCTTGCCAAAATCCTGTCTATAGTGATAGGCATTACAATCATCGGTTTCTCCATTCTCATCTATAAAGTTATCTCCCAAGAAAAAAAGAGCCTTCTCGAAGAACGTAGAAAAACCAGCGAGCTTATGGCACAGCCCCTTCTGCATACCATATACAAGGATATGCTGGATGAGAGGGCAGACATGACGCGCTATCTTGTAGAAGGCATGAAGACGGTCAAAGGCACTGAACGGGTGCAGGTTATACGGAGCAACGGCATAGAAGAGGCATTCCAGGACTTCAAGACACTGAAGGCAGTTGAAAAGGAATACGGCGACCTGAAGCCTGAGTGGACTGCAGGTCATCCCAACAAAGAAGACAATGTTGCCAAAGGAATAGGCGACACCAAGTTTAAAGAAGCGGTCCGGTTTTTTAATGAAGGTAAAAAAGAAGGAATTTATTATATCGAAGAATCCGAGGGCAAGCGGCTTTTTACATATCTCACACCCGTAGAGTTTAGGCCAAAGTGCAAGGCCTGTCATACAACAGCAGCAGGCGCGCGAGGGGTTTTAATGATATCCACCTCTCTGGAGGATATGTACGCATCTTTATCTGCCGGCAGAACACGTTGGATTATGTATGGTCTCTTTACTGTCCTGGGCATAGGCATATTGCTTACATTTCTTGTAAGAGGCGTTATCACAAAGCCGATAGAAGAGACAGCTCATATGCTGAAGGAAATAGCAGAGGGAAGCGGAGACCTTACCAAGAGGCTGAAAGTAGCCTCCAAAGATGAGGTTGGGATGCTGGGCAGGTGGTTCAATAAGTTTGTAGAAGGGATGCAGAATATGGTAAAGGGCATATTTGCGACATCCAGCCAGGTGCTTTCAGCCTCTCAGGCCATAAAACAATCATCAGAGGGCATACATAGCTCGGCTCAGACGCAGCTTCAGGCTGTAGAGGAAACCTCATCGTCCATAGAGGAGATGGCTGCCTCAATAAAGACAGTAGCAGATGATGCAGAAGAGCTTCTGAAAGCTACTGACGGCGCATCTGCATCATCTCTTGAAATGTCTGCCTCTATTTCAGAGGTTGCGGAAAATACCGAAAAGCTCGCTGTTTCGGTAGATTTAACTGCATCTGCCATAAATGAGATTGCAGCCTCTCTGAAACAAGTGGCGGTGCATGTTAATACTTTGCTTGGAGAAACGGAACAGGTGGTTTCAGCAATAACTGAGGTAAACTCTGCCATAAAAGAGATTGGCGCGCATTCAAAAGAAGAGGCCAATCTTGCAGAGAAGGTTGTAGAGGTTGTCACTGACCGTGTAGCCATTGTAAATAAATCCAGCAAGAATATAGAAAGGATAATAGAGGATGTTACCAAAACATCTTCTATCATGAGCAGGCTGGGAGAAAGGTCAAAAGAAATAAATAGCATCATCAATGTTATAAATGAGATAGCAGACACCACAAATCTCCTTGCGCTGAATGCCGCCATCCTTGCGGCTCAGGCAGGGGAGCATGGGAAAGGGTTTGCTGTAGTTGCGGAGCAGGTCAAGAACCTTGCCAAAAGGACTGCGGCGTCAACAAAAGAAATCGGGGGGCTTATTGAACAAGTGCAGACAGATGTAACCTCTGCGGTAAGCTCGGTAGAATTAAGCACTTCCAAATTAATTAATGAGACCATGCTGTTTGCAAAAGGTGAAAATGAAGCATTGACCAGTATTGCAAACAGCTCAAAGGCATCCCTTGACATGGCCAGGAAGATAGAGAGGGCCACAGAAGAACAGACTAAAGGGATAGGGCAGGTAACAGATGGCACTCATAAGATAAATACAATGGTGGAGGAGATAAAAAAGGCCGCAGATGAGCAGAGCAGGGCCTCGGAAGAAATCTCTCATGCGACTGAAAATATGAAGGATATCACCTGGAAGGTCAAGCAGTCCACCGGAGAACAATCAAAGGAAGGCAAGCACATTGCGCAGGTAATAGCAGATGTGGCTCAGATGATGCAGGAAATAACCAAGGCTATGAAAGAACAAAAGATAGCCTCTGAGAGGATAGTCCATGCCATTGAAACCATAAGAAAAAAGAGCGAGGAAAATCTCACATTGACTGCAGGGCTTGACAAAACCGTGAGTAATTTGGATTCTCAGTCAATCTCATTAAATGAGAAAGTCGGCAGCTTTAAGGTGTAAAACATCCATGAGCCTTGGCTCATCCGTCTTTGGCAAAGGGGAATGAAAATTGGATTTTTGTAGCGTTGGGGTTTATCCCCAACGAAAAACCGTTGCCCATAAAGGGCAACGCTACGGTAATGTGAATATGAAGCATTTTCTGGGCAAGGAGTAGTTGAATTAAAAAGGGAGGCTCCTATGAATATCAAATTATGGTTGTTTATCTTCACACTAATTCTTGTCTGGCACAGCCCGGCTCAGGCAAAGGATATAAGCTGGGATAAGGTGGGAACTCAAAAGATAACCATGTTTTATCCGGGTGTTGTCTCATGGGAATTTTTGAACAGCGAAGACCACAGCCTTGGCGGCAAAAATATAAGGAAAGGGAAAAAGAACTGCACTGACTGTCATGTGAGCAAAGACACAGGAATTGACCTTCGGGTGGAAGAGATTGTCACAGGTAAGCTGCAGATGAAGAAGTCCCAAAAACCTTTTGAGCCGGAACCGATATCAGGCAAGAATGGTTTTTTAGATTTAAATATTCAGGCGGCCTATGATGATGAATATGTTTATTTAAGATTGCAATGGCCGTCTCAAGGTTTAAGTTGGAACAATCCAAAATTGGCAGAGGACGGCCTTCCTGACAGGGTTTCCATTCAGCTCAATCATCTGAGCGATAAAGAAGAATATCTGAGCAGATACGGGTGTTTCAGGACCTGCCATAATGACCTCAATTCCATGCCTAACAGTCCCTCAAAAGAGCAAGTGAAGAAGAATGTGTATTATGGAACCATCAAGAGAGATGATGTGCGGTTGTATGCCTTTTATACAAGAACCGATGGATGGGCAGCAATGAAAGCGGATAAGGAATTGCAAGGCTTCTTAAAAGACAGCGGTTTGATAGACCTCTGGAAGATAGAATTTAAGGGCAAAGAGCCGTCTGCAGAAGACGGCTGGATACTTGAAGACAGAAGAAAAGACGACAAAGAAGATATTAAGGCTGACGGTAATTGGGAAAACGGCAAATATGTCGTCCGCATAACAAGAAAACTTCAGACAGGCGACCCGCGGGATATTCAATTAAAAGAAGGGGATGTAATCTTTACCGGCATTGCTGTTCATGATGAAAAGACTAATCATCGGAAACACTATGTATCTTTTCCTATGAGCATTGGTCTGGGAGCCGAGGGGGATATTAAGGCAGAGAGGATTAAATAAATTCTATGGCTATCAGGAGGTATTATGAAAGGTGGATTTAAAAGTAAGTTTTATAGGCTGGCATTTTGTATGGCAGCTGCCCTGGTTTTTCATATAAGCAGGGCAGAGGCAACTGAGGTAAACTGGACGGAAATCAATCCGGAATTTGCAGATGCAACCTATGTGAATGATACGGCTAAATGTTTTGAGTGCCATGAAGACTACATGGCAACATTTAATAAAACAAGACATGGCAGGACTTTTAAGTCAGGCGCCCAAAATGAGCTTCAGGCAAGGGGTTGTGAGGCATGTCACGGGCCAATGAGTAAACACCTCACCGCCAGCCGAAAAGCAGAATATCGTATATCATTAAAAAAAGACGGGCCCCTGACGCCGCAGCAGAGAAACTCTGTCTGTCTACAGTGCCATGAAAAGGGTATACGAATGCACTGGCAGGGCAGTCCGCATGAGATGAGCGGAGTGGGGTGCAGCAACTGTCATTATATCAGCGAGCGCAGGTCAGAGAAAAATCTCTTTATAACTGAAGATCCTAAAAAGGCATGCTTCCAGTGCCATAAAGAACGCCGCGCCCAGCTCCAGAGGTCTTCCCACATGCCTTTACGGGAAGGGAAGATGGATTGCGCCAGTTGCCATAATCCGCACGGGGGGCCTGGGCCAAGCCTTTTAAAAACAGCCTCAGTAAATGAGACTTGTTATACCTGTCATGCAGAAAAACGCGGGCCTATGCTCTGGGAACATGCGCCTGTCAGGGAAAACTGCGCAAACTGTCATGACCCACATGGCTCTAATTATCCGACTCTTCTAAAAGTGAAGGTGCCATACCTGTGCCAGCAATGTCACTCAAATGAGTGGCATCCAAGCGACCTTTACAGCGGCAGTGACCTGCCTGACAAAACAGCAAGTCCGAAACGGCAACTTATCGGCAAGGGCTGCCTCAACTGCCATGGCCTGATACATGGTTCTAATCATCCGTCAGGTGCAAAGTTTCAGAGGTAAAATATGTTATGTATGGCATGGATAAAAAATGAGAGAGGAGATTGGAATATGCTGATAAAGAAAATCTTAGTTATGTTTATGCTCTTTATGGCTGCCTTGGCTGTTCTTTCTGTAAAGTCTCAGGCAGAAGACGGTTTGGAAGGGAGCGTTACCATCGGCGGCGCAGCAGTAGACCTTGACGGCAAGTCGTTTAAATACGGCGAATACACAGGCATAAAGGATAATGGCGCATACTTTGCAGGCGATGCTGATTTAAGCTATAACATGAATGCCTGGTATTTAGATTTTAGAACTAAGAATGTCGGTCTTGATAATAGAAGTCTTTATCTTGAAGAAGGCGTATACGGAAGATATAAGTTCTTTCTGGGCTATGATGAACTTCCAAAGCTTATCTCAAACAACAGCAAGACGCCGTTTATCGGCGAAGGGAGCACAAATCTTACCCTCCCTTCAGGTTTTGTAAGAGGGTCTACAGCTGCGCTTATGACAAGCTTAGGCAGCAACAGGCATGATATTGAGTTGGAGACCCAGAGAAAGAGCGGAGAAGCAGGGTTCTCAGGAACTATTGGGGATGCAGATTTCAAGGTATCATTTAAAAGAGAAACAAAGGAAGGGACAAAATCCATAGGTTCGCCGCTTGGCATAGATGGCGGGACTACGAGGGGTGTTGTTTTGCCGGAGCCTGTTGACTACACTACTGATGAGCTCAGGGCATCACTCGCATACACAGGCGAGACAGCGCAGATACAGTTTGATTATTATCTATCCGCTTTTGACAATGCCAAAGAATCCATCACATGGGATAACCCGTTTTACTTTACCGGCACAGGCTATACGCTGGCGCAGAATCCAACAACTGCCAAAACATCCCTCCCCCCTGATAATCAGCATCAGAGGGTCAGCCTGTCCGGCGGGATAAATCTGCCGTTGGCTACAAGGATATCAGCGATTGCAGAATATGGAATCATGGAGCAGGATGAGATTCTTTTACCCTATTCAAATAATCCTAACACCACTATCACAGCCGCCCTGCCCAGAAACACTGCAGATGCAGAGATAGATACAACTCACATTGGGCTTAATATATCATCCAGACTGATATCCAGGCTGGGCATAAGTGCCAGATACAGATACTATTCAACCGACAATGCCACGCAACGAACCCTGTTCCAGTATGTTAAGAACGATACCGGCGGCGCTGCGCAGGCCGGCCTCAATAGCAACTGGGCAGCCTACAACCTGCCCTATGATTCTACGCAGAACCAGGTAAAGGTAGACGCATCCTACTATCTGTTCAGCGGCGCTGCCTTAAAAATAGGATATGACCATGACATTGTTGACAGAAACTACAGGGAGGTAGAAACAACAAAAGAGAATACCTACAGGGCGAGATTAAATTCCAGCCTTTCTTCGTTTGCCTCAGCAGGGATGAACTATTCTTATGCGGAGAGGAGGGGCGGCCAGTATGAGGAATCAAGGCTATATGACGCCATGCACACACAGGAATATATCAACACGGTTGCGGCAAATCTCCGGTTTGACAACCTTCCGGACTTAAGAAAATTTGACATTGCAAACAGGGACAGGACAAAGTATGGGGCTGATATAAGCTTTTTTATGACACCCAATACAACAGTCGGGCTTTACTATAACTATATGCTGGACGATTATTATGAATCGCTGTTTGGGCTGCAAAAAAGCGAGAACAAGAGCTATACCGTTGATGCGACATACACCCCTGCGGAATTCATCTCTACCTATGCTTATTGCACGAGAGAGGAGCTTAAGTCCAGGCAGGCAAGCAGGGACTACACAACTGTTGGGGGCGAGTATGCGCAGTCTATAAACATAAACAATAACTGGCGGGCAGACCATGACGAAGATATAAATACAATTGGAGTGGGGGTGAATCTCGGTTTTATGGAGAACAAACTTACTATAGGGGCTGATTATGCATATTCTGAGTCAACAGGCACGATAAAATTCTTGGCAGGCAGCGGTACCAATGTTGCTGGTGGTGCTGGATATAGAGACATGCCTGAGTTACAAACAAAGCTGCAAACAGTCAACACATCAGCCAAATATAAATTTACCAAGAACGTTGCTGTTGGCTTAGGTTATCAATATGAAAACTATAAATCAGATGACTGGGCAACAGACGGCGTTGACCCTGCATCTGCAACAGCAGTAAATGTGCTGACGCTCAGCGGTTCTGTCCCTGATTATGAAGCGCATACCGGCATGATATTTGTTACCTACAACTTTGGCATATAAAAAACCTCCACATCTTTAATAGATATAAATGTGGAGGTTTTGTTATATCTCTATTATCATCGGCAGTATGACAGGCCTTCTTTCAAGAGTCTTATTAAAAAAACGTCTCAGGGCCTTTCTTATCTCTTCTTTGACCTCCAGCCAGTCTGTCTTTGCCTCAATATTTATAGTGCCAAGCACGGCCATGACAACATTTTTAGCTCCCCCAATAAGTTCAGCAGACTCCTCTTCAAATATAAGCCCCCTGGTAATAATGTCAGGGCCGTAGATAACCTCTCCTGTTTTTTCATTGAGCGCAAGAATAGCGATTACCATGCCGTCCTGCGAAAGATGCTTCCTGTCTTTCAGCACCACATCGCCTACATCCCCTACGCCTTTGCCGTCTACAAAAACCTTGCCGGATTCCGTCTTTTCTCTGATAGCAGCGCCGCTTTCCGTAATCTCTACAACATCGCCGTCTTCTGCAAGTATGATGTTTTCTTTTTTCACTCCTACCCTTTCTGCAAGCTGGCTGTGTTTTACCAGGTGTCTGTATTCGCCGTGTATAGGAATGAAATATTTGGGCTTGACCATGTTGAGCATTATCTTAAGCTCTTCCTGACTTGCATGGCCTGATACATGTATCTCGGAGACCTTTTCATATATAACCTCTGCCCCTCGCCTGTAGAGGTGGTTCATCATATTTGAGATTGCCTTTTCATGTCCTGGTATAAACTTAGAAGACAGGATAACCGTGTCGCCCTTGCGAATCTTTATCTGCTTGTGGTCATCCATTGCCATCCTTGTTAAGGCGCTCATCGGCTCTCCCTGACTCCCTGTTGTCAAAAGCACTGCCCTCTGCGGCGGGAGATTATCAAGTTCTCTCAAGTCAATGATAAGCCCGTCCGGCATCTTGAGATAGCCAAGCTCTCGCGCTATTCCCACATTAGCAACCATACTCCTGCCGTTCAGCATAACCTTTCTGCCAAACTTCTCTGCTACATTGATAACCTGCTGAATCCTATGAATGTTGGATGAGAATGCTGCAACGATTATCCGCCCGCTGCTTGCAGAGAATATCTCCTCAAAGGTCTTCCCTATCTCCTTTTCTGACATGGTATAGCCTTCTTTCTCAACATTTGTAGAGTCAGAAAGAAGAAGCAACACGCCCTTTTCGCCATATTCTGAAAATCTGGCGTAGTCCAATATCTCGCCATCAACCGGCGTTTGGTCAAGTTTAAAATCTCCCGTGTGGATGACAACGCCGACCGGGGTTTTTATTGCCAGAGCCACGCCGTCGGCAATGGAATGGCTCACCCTTATAAATTCAATGTCGAACGGGCCGATTGAAACATTTCCCCGCGGCTTAACGGTGATAAACTCCGTTTCCTTATCAAGATTGAATTCTTTAAGTTTTTCCTTGATAAGTCCAAGGGTGAGAGCTGTTCCATATATCGGCGTCTTTATATCCCGCAGGACAAAAGGCAGCGCTCCGGTGTGATCTTCATGGCCGTGGGTTATGAGAAAGGCCTTAACTTTTTCTCTGTTTTTTTTGAGGTAGGTTATATCCGGAATTACAATATCTATTCCCAGCATGTAGTCTTCAGGAAACATGAGACCGCAGTCTACGATGATTATGGAATCATCATACTCAACAAGCATCATATTGAGTCCGATTTCGCCGAGACCGCCGAGCGGTATTATGCGGAGAGGATTTTGCGTAGAAATATTCATTGTTCGCTAAAGATACCATAAGAAAAATGAGGCGTCAAAAACTATCTTTTGGAGGATAGGCAGAACAGGGGGCAGGGGGAGGAAATATCTTGCCTTGTATAATACCTGTATTATGTGATATAGAGGCTGTTATTTAAGTACTATGAGTTTTAAATGGAGGTAACAATATGAAGAAGATATTGCTGCTTGCTATTGTAATGGTTGTGCAGGCGATGATTCTCCTCTGCTATAATGCTTATGCTGGAAAATCTGATAAAGAGGCTGAAAGGATACAGCAGGTACAGGTTGTTTTTCAAGAGGTAGTTGACTTATGGTATGAGCAGAAGTTTGACGAACTATATACACGTTTTGCCTATAAGCAAAGCGGTAAGATATCAAAAGAAAAGTTTATAAACCGCATGATGACAGAGAAAAAAAGGCTTGCGTGCTGCTGGCAAAAGATTCAGGATGTAAAGGTTAAATTATCTTCTTCCAGCCAGGCAACGGTATATGCAAAATTTGGTTTTGAAAATCAATCCGATGATGTAGTTTATGTTGCAGCTGAAGTGCCGCTCTATCTCAAGGATGATAATTGGAAGATTAAGGCGCAGGACATATTGTCCGCTGCCCCTGATTTAGCTAAGCACAAATTAAAGAAGAAAAAGTAAAGAATTATAATTCAAGGTTTGGATCCAAATCGTAGGTTAGCTGTTCTTCTACAAACTTTCTCAGGCCGAGCTGAAGCTCCTTATCTACATTGGAAAATTGGATGCATATGCCCGGCTCTATAAACTGATCTCTATTAAACTCCACTACATAGATGACAGTCCCTTCAAGTTCAACAGGTTTTTCACTGGGCAGATCCATAGAAATAGCGACCTTTGTCCCAATAGGGATTGGTTTTACTGTCCTTATAAAAACCCCTTTCTCTGAAAGGGTGCTTGCAAAAGATACCCTTTTGGTATTTTGATAGGTAATAATTGCCTTAAATATAATCCTTGCCCTCACATTTTCCCTTGGTTTTTTTTCTGTTAACTTCTGAATAACCTGATAAAGCGCTGTAGGGCTGACCGGTTTGAAGAAATATGCAGATGCCCCTCTTACAAGAGACTCCTCCATGGTTTTTGCATCTGTCTTGTCTCCCATCATAACAACAGGCGTCCCCTTTAATTTGGCGTCTCTTTTAATATACCCCAGACATGTGGCGCTGCCCATCTCAGGGAGCTTTATTCCCATAAGCACTATATCAGGATTAAAGGCAACCATCTTTTTCATTACATCAGCGCAGTTTGCTGCTGTAACTACAGAGTAATCCAACCTCTTTAAAAGAATAGAAAGACGCATAGTGCTTGCATGATTATCATCTGCTACAAGCACTGTTTTGGGGGTGGTAAACACAGCAAGGCCTCTCCTTTCATTAACTCGAAAAATGCAATTTGGTTTTTATTTTTCGGGGCAAACGCAAGATTTGAGCCAAAGACAAGGAAAAGCTGGCTGGACAAAACGGAGCATACTGTTTTAAGTATGTGAGTATTTGGACAGCCGGCTTTGACGCAGTATTTGGCCAAAGATTGCGTTTGTCAGAAAATGCTATTGCATTTTCTGGGTTAAACGTGAATTATGCGCTATTTCCCCTTCATGAACATACTTATCAAATCAATCGGCAGCGGAAATATAATGGTTGAATTTTTCTCTGTAGCTATCTCCGTCAATGTCTGGAGATAGCGAAGCTGCAAGGCTGTTGGGTTCTGGCTTACAAGATTTGCGGCATCAAGTATCTTCTGTGCCGCATTGAATTCACCCTCTGCATGGAGAAGTTTTGCCCTCTTTTCACGCTCTGCCTCTGCCTGCTTTGCCATTGCCCGCTTCATCTCATCAGGCAGGTCTATTCCCTTCAATTCTACCAGACTAACCTTAATGCCCCACGGCTCGGTCTGTCTGTCTAAAATCTCCTGCAACTGCTTATTTACCTTCTCCCTTGCCGAAAGTAGCTCATCCATCTCACCCTGGCCGCACACGCTCCTCAAGGTTGTCTGGGCAAGCTGAGATGTTGCGTAGAGATAATTTTCAACAGCAATAATTGCCTTTTCAGGCGCCATAACCCTGAAGTATATGACTGCATTTACCTTGATGGTAACATTGTCCCGCGTGATAACATCCTGCGGCGGAACATCAAGGGTAACCGTCCTCAGGCTTATCTTTATCATCTTCTGGATGCCGGGAAATATCAGGACAAGCCCCGGCCCTTTTACCTTCTGGTATCTTCCGAGGAAGAATACAACACCCCTTTCATATTCCGGTAGGATGTTTATGGCATTAAAAAGTATAAACAGAATTATACCGATTAAAACCAACGTCCCTGTGCCGATTCCTAAAATCATAAGACCTCCTTTTTTAAAGTGTCAGAGCATCAAAGAGTCAGAGAGTCAGAGTTTAGATGATTAGTTTTTGCCTTAACGCTTTGACCCTATGACCCTTTGACGCTTTGTCACTATATTCTTACTACCTTTAATTTTAGTCCCTTCACATCCAACACCTTCACCTTTTCCCCTTCCTTTATCTGCTCATCGCTCCATGCGTCCCAGTATTCGCCGTCAATAAAAACCTTTCCCTCATTTGCAATATCCGTATTGGCAACACCAATCTCATCAATAAGGCCTTCCATTCCGCTTACCGGCTTCTTATGCCTTATTTTTAGGCCGTAATACATGGCTCCCAGGAACAGAGCCGTGATAGTCACAACCGTGGGCAGCACAACCCAAAGCGAAAGCCTCATAAACGGCAGCGGCGATTCAAAGAGCATGAGCGAGCCTATTGTAAGGGCAATAATGCCTGCAACTGTCAGAAGGCCGTAGCTTGTAACCTTTATCTCTGCTATAAAGAAAAGCGCGGCAAGGCCGATTAAGAGAAGTCCCGCATAATTTACAGAAAGAGTCTGAAACGCATAAAATGCAAGGACAAGGCATATTGCGCCCACAACCCCGGGCAGGATTAGCCCCGGATTTGAAAGCTCAAAATAAAGACCGATAAGCCCTATCATCATCAGGATATACGCCACATTCGGGTTTGTTATGGCATTGAGTATGCGATATCTAAGCCCCATTTCTACTTCTTTAACCTCGGCCTTTGCTGTTTTTAAAACCTTTTCGCCGGAAATCATTTCCACCTTTCTGCCGTCTATTGCCTCAAACAGGGTCTTTTTATCCTGCGCTATCAAATCAATGACCTTGAGTTTTAACGCCTCTTCAGCAGTTATATTTTCACTCTTTCTTACAGCCTTTTCAGCCCATTCTGCATTCCGATGCCTCTTTGCAGCAATGCCCTTTATATACGCAACTGCGTCATTTTCAACCTTTTTCATCATGGTCTCGTCCATCTTTTCTCCGCCCATTGCAACAGGATGCGCGGAGCCGATGTTTGTGCCGGGTGCCATTGCCGCAACATGCGCGGCGTATGTTATGAATACGCCGGCAGACGCAGCCCTTGAGCCGGCAGGGGCAACATACACTATAATTGGGACATCTGAGGAAAGGATTGCCTTCACAATATCTCTCATGGACAAATCCAGGCCACCGGGTGTGTCAAGCTGAATCACAACCGCCTCTGCATTCTCTTTTACGGCATCCTGTATGCCCTTTACAATAAACTCCGACATTACGGGATTGACAATGCCGTCAACAGTAAGATAATGGATATTACCGGCAAATACAGAAGACGAAACAGAGATGAAAAACAATAATAAAATTAGATGTTTCTTCATACGGTGTATTTATATCAGAGATTCATATAGGTTGCAACAATTTCCCTGAAATCCTGTTTCCTCGCAATCCTCAATTGGATTCCGGGCGGATTTTGGACGGTTGCTCTCCTCATATCAGAAGCCATACTTTAACTCCTTACAACAACGCAGAGATAAGTTTAATGTTGAATATCTGTGTCTAATATGTATAATTTACATATGAGGTTTGAGTGGGATGAGAAGAAGGGCAAATCAAATCTGAAAAAGCATGGGATAGATTTTGAAACTGCAAAGGCCTTATGGCTGGATGATAACCGTGTCGAAATCCATGCCCCTCATCCAATAGAAGACAGAAATATCATCATCGGAAAGCTGGATGGTAAATTGTGGACTGCAATATACACCATGCGTGGTGATACTGCCCGAATTATTTCAGTAAGACGTTCAAGAACAAAGGAGGCAAGGCTTTATGAAGAAGATAACGTCGGCTAAAAACAGTGCGGAATTTGATCGCCGCTTTGATTCCGGAGAGGATATTCACGACCTCATAGATATGACAAAAGCCGCGATCACTCGTTATGGCAAGAAGGTGCGCATTACCCTGGATGTTGCGGATTCGTTGGTTAAGGACATAGACGAGATTAGAAAAGAGATAGGTGTTGACCGCGGCGCCCTGATAAAGGTCTGGCTGCATGAAAGGGTGAAGCAGGAGAAAGCGGCTGGGGAATGAATCAGGACATCAGAACATCAAAAAGCAAGACCTGATACACCGGTTCTCCCCTTAATTCAAGCGGAATTGCTCTTTGGGTGTAATTGCAGGAGTAAATAAAACAACAGCAAAAAGCAAGACCCTCATTCCACACTCCCTTAAAAAAACTTAGGGGCAGGTTGAGATGATGAAGCCATTGACAGAAAAAGAAAAGAGAGAAATGTTGGGTGTTGCCTTTCAATTAAACAGAGACGGGCATACAAGACTTTTAAAAGAACAGATCCAGAGGAGGTTATTGTGAAAAAGCTATCATTTATTCTTCCGCTTTTGCTGATAGGCTGTGCCAGCGTTGCACGAGGACCCAATCAACAAGTGCATATAAATGCCTATGAAGCAAAAACAAGTAATACACTTCCGGCAGATTGTATTTTAAGCAATGACGAAGGAATTTTTTATACAAAAAGTAATAAATCTGTAATTGTTGGTCGCGATAAAGATCCTCTCACAACTGACTGTTACACTGATACATTAGCAGGGCAATCAATCGTTAATGGTAGAATCAATGGTGGGTTTTTGGCTGTTGATTTATTTGTGATTGATTTATGCATATTTTCGTGTTGGATTGATGGATTATCTGGTTCATGGGCAGAGTATCCACTAATGATTGATATTCCACTAGATTTAAAAGATGATACCCATTACAAAAGATTAGAAGAAAAGGCATCAGAACTTAAACAAAGAATAGAGAAATACAGTAAATCCCTTTCTATTCTGAATGAACAAGTGTCTCCCCAAAAATATTCAGACACTAAACAAAAAATAGAAAATGCACAAGAAGCATTAAAACTGATAAATTTAGAATTATCATTAAGAAAAATACCAGCGGCTCAACAATAGAAATGCCTCACCTCTACCGCCATAATATAAAGATGAATATGAAGATAAAAAGGACAATCTTCTTTTTTATTTTGTCCTTGCTTTCTGGTTGTGTCGAGAAAATGTGATCAGATTTATTTTAGCTTTAATGTAAACGCAAGATTTGGCCAAAGCCTGCCCCTGAAGGCTTATATCAGGGAATTGCGTTTATTTACCCTCCAAATCTCTTATTATGAAAACTTACATAATTCATCATCAGGCCTGCTAATAGATAACCAGCAAATAAAGTTACAGGCACTGATGAGTTTATCTGCCATGGCAGGAACAGACCGCCGTTATCCAGAGGCGAATGGATGATACCGAATAGAGACAATATCGCCGCAGCAAAGAAATAAAACGCTGCGGTGTGGAGTTTGTGGTCTATGATATAGGCAATGGCAGCGCCCCAGAGCATTGAAGATATGATGAAGCCGTTTGCCAGAATGACGATGCTGTGATATGTTTCGGCAAACCCGCCGGTTAAATCAGCAGCGCTCTTCCCAAGATTTCCCAGAAGCAAGCCAATCTCTATCAAAAGCAAATCAGCAATCACAGGCACAAATGCAAATGCGATTGCCTTTGCATGTTTTCTTGGCGTTGCCTCAAATGCCTGGGCAGTTATCTCCATCCCAATGAAAATCAGGATAGGCGCAACCGCAGCCTTTGGGAGGAGATTTACAAAAAACGAGAGATACCCCAAAAGTCCGCCGATGCCGATAAAGAGCGCAGTTGCAAATGTATAGCCTGCCCTGCCTCCCATGTCTTTATATGCAGGGTGGCCGATATATGGCGTTGATTGGGCAACGCCTCCGCACATTCCGGCAATGATGGTGGCGATGCCGTCGGTGAGTAAGATATCCCGTGTGTTGTATTCATCGCCTGCAACTGCGGCGCTTTCCGTCACATCCACTCCGCCAACGATTACGGCAATGGCAAAAGGTATGGCTACAGGCAGATACTGCAAGGCATGAGAAAATCCTTCTAAGAAACCGAATGTTGGCAAAGGAAAGGAGAGGGTAAAATTTGCTGAGTCGGAGAGGTGGAGCTTTTCCGCAGGGATCACCCCTGCGAGATAAAGCAGATAAAATATTAGTGTGCCGAAACCGACGGCTGCCAGAGCCCCGGGAATTTTAAACGGAAACTTCACTTTTGCGATAAGGGTCATAAGTATTATGCCGAATGACACAAAGCCGACAACAGGATTGGCAAAGACTTCAAGAGAAGGGAGAAATGCAATCAGCACAAGGGCGATGCCTGCTATGGAGCCGAGCAGTCCGGCCCTCGGCACATTTCTCCTAATGGCAGGCCCTATCCATGCGCCGATGATTTTTATCACGCCCATTGCCACAACCACTGTCATTGCTATCTGCCATGAGAGCATGGCGTCCTTTGTGGCGAGAAACGCAGGGCCAATAACTCCAAAGGTAAGGCCAAAGGTGGAAGGGGTATCCAATCCGAGAGGCATGGCCGTAACATCATCGCGGCCTGTCTTTTTTGCAAGCTTTATTGCCATCCGGGTGTAAACCAAATCACCTATCAAAACGCCGATGGCTGTGCCGGGAATCATTTTGTAGAGGACAATATCAGCAGGAAATTGAAATACGCCAATGAGTATTCCGGCCATGATGACCAGATCGCTCATGTTGTCGCCCATAAGCCCGAAGAAGGCGTTTATATCGCCGAGACGAAACCAGCGGTAAGCGGGTTTTTGCATTATTTTTTCGGCACCTTTTCCCAATCCTTCATAAACCTGTCAATGCCAATATCTGTAAGCGGGTGCTTGGACAACTGCTCTATGACCTTGAACGGTATTGTGGCCACATGCGCGCCGGTGAGCGCGGCATCAACCACATGCAGTGGATGCCTTATGCTGGCGACAATAACCTCTGTTGCGAAATCGTAATTTTCATAAATAGTCATAATCTGGTCAATCAGTTCCATGCCGTTCTGTGAAATATCATCCAACCTGCCAACAAACGGACTTGCATAGGTTGCGCCTGCCTTTGCAGCCATGAGCGCCTGAGTAGGCGAGAATACAAGCGTTACGTTGGTCTTTATGCCTTCCTTTGCGACGACCTTAACAGCCTTGAGGCCCTCAAGGGTCATGGGTATTTTTACAACTATGTTTTTATGAATTTTGATTAGCTCTCTTGCCTCCTTAATCATGCCATCCGCATCAAGGCTTATGGCCTCCGCGCTTATTGGGCCGTCAACGATGGAGCAAATCTCCTTGATAAGGTCTTTAAAGTCTCTCCCCTCTTTGGACACAAGAGACGGGTTTGTTGTTACGCCGTCCACAAGCCCCCATTCATTCGCCTTTTTAATCTCTTGAATATTTGCAGTATCGATAAAAAATTTCATGCTTACCCCCTTATGATTTTCTTGACTTACTTCGCTGGTGAGTATAAATTAAATGATGTTATTATTCAATCCCAAAATTGCCGAAGTGGCGGAATGGCAGACGCGCTAGATTCAGGTTCTAGTGGGTGAAAGCCTGTGGGGGTTCGAGTCCCCCCTTCGGCACCAGTATTAACTGAAAATTTAAAACGATTGAGGGACAAAAAGGGCTATTCTTTGAAGGGTAGCTCGTCTATCTGATTTGTCTTTGAATACCATTGTAAAAGTTGAAAATGGCGTTAATCAGAACCCAACTATTGAGACACTTACCAAAATCGCCAAGGCATTGAGGTCGGAGTTGATGATTTAATAAAGTAAAAATATGGAACAAGATAATTTTCAAAAGAATTTACTAAAACACACAGAGGACTTTAGGAAAGTCCTATCAACGCCGTCCGGTGATTGGTCAGTTAAAGGTTTTATTGATATAGCGAAAAATATCTATACTATCTCGGTTGATACAAAAGTTGTGTCAAAAATCATAGAGCTGATGATGTTTCCAGTCATCCAAAAATTTGCAAAAGAGAAGGGCTATGAAATGATTTTTTCCGCAGAACAGAATCACTATCCAGATGTTACTTTCGTTACGAAAGATAAAAAGAAAATCGCTCTTGACCTTAAAAGCACTTACAGAAAAAATCATGATGTGGTTTCGGGTTTTACACTTGGTGCATTTACGGGATATTTCCGCTATAGAGATTCAAAAAAGAACATCACCTTTCCGTATAAAGATTACTACAAGCATTATATTCTTGGCATTATCTATACCCAACAAGAAGAACTGATAGACGAGAACAAAGTTTATACCACTGATGATTTGGAAGATATTTTGTCGGTGGTTAAGGATTTTGATTTTATCGTTCAAGAGAAATACAAAATTGCCAAAGATCGCCCTGGAAGCGGAAACACCAAAAATATCGGCTCTTGCGTCAAAATGAGCGAATTAAGAGAAGGAACGGGGCCGTTTTCTACTCTTGGAGTTAAAGTTTTTGATGACTTTTGGATAAATTACATGACAATGGAGATGGCGCGAAGCGCAAAATTAAAACGGCCGCCATACTCGAATCTCAGAGAGTATTTGAAGTACCGAAATATCAAGAATGTTTAATTATGCTAAACGCAAAACAACAACAAACGAAATTGTTTGAGGAATTATCACCGAGAAAAGTTGGTGTTTTGCCGTCCACCCGATATCAGGGAAGTAAATCCAAGATTCTAAATTGGATAGATTACTATACAAAAGATTTAGATTTTGACTCTGTACTAGACGCTTTTGGCGGGACCGGTTGTGTAGGCTATATGTATAAGAAAAATGGAAAGCAGGTTTTTTATAATGATTCGCTTAAATTCAATCACTATGTCGGGCTGGCCATTATAGAAAATCCGGGTGTAACTTTGGACGACAGGGATGTTGATTTTATTTTGAAAAAACAATCAGGTGTCCAATACCCATCGTTTATTTATGATACATTCCACGATATTTATTTTACCGACGAGGAGAATAAATGGCTTGATGTTGTTATTGCCAATATCAGGAAAATAAAGAACAAGTACAAGCAAGCGTTAGCTTATTACGCTTTATTTCAGTCCTGTATTATCAAAAGACCATACAATTTATTCCATCGCAAAAATCTTTACATCAGAACGGCGGAAGTTGAAAGAAGTTTCGGTAATAAAAAAACTTGGGATACACCATTTGAAGATCATTTTATTAAGTTTGCAGAGGAAGCAAATAGCGCCGTTTTTAATAATCAAAAAAATAACAAGGCCCTTCATTCAGATATTTTTGATTTAGACATTCCTAAAACCGACCTTGTTTATATCGATACTCCTTATCTTTCTGCAAAGGGTGTCGGAGTAAATTATTTTGATTTCTACCACTTTCTTGAAGGTATTGTTTCATACTATCAATGGGAAAATCTTATTGATGAAAATTCAAAACACAAGCGAATTAAAAACGGCAAAAATGAGTGGTGTAACAAGGGCGAAATTCATAAAGCGTTTGAAAAAGTATTCGCCAAGTTTAAGGATTCTATTTTAGTTGTTTCTTATAGAGATGACGGCACACCGGCAATTGCAGAACTAATAACAATGTTAGAAAAGTATAAAAAATCAATCGAGGTAAAAAAACTTGATTATAAATATGTTTTGAGTAATGGAAACTCAAAGGAAGTTTTAATTATCGCGCAGTAATTTATGGCCACCACAATTCTATAATCATTTTTGAAACTGAAAGAAAATTTGGAGATAACCGATCTTCAAGTATCAACTGTTCCCACGCGGCAAAAAAATGTTCGCGAGGTGATGGAAGCGGAAATTTAATTCAGCTTGCTATTGTCTTGCAAAAGGTGCTATAATCCGAACATATTAATTAGCTGTTCCAGGAAGAGAACGAATATCAAAACGTATGCCCCGGAATGAATCCGGGGCTTTTTTTTGGAGCAAGAAAGAAGGAGATTATGGATTTTAAAAAGTTTCACCTCAATGCCGCCGTGGATGAAGGAGTAACCTCGGCAGGATATGTTACGCCGACTCCCATACAGACACAGGCGATACCGGCTGTCATGGAAGGCCGTGACGTCATGGGACTTGCCCAGACCGGCACAGGAAAGACCGCAGCATTTGCGCTACCGATACTGCACCGTTTGATGCAGGGCGGCCGCGGATATGTGCGGGCGCTCATTATTGCCCCCACGCGCGAGTTGGCGGAGCAGATACATCAGGCCATTCAAACCCTCGGAAGCAAGACACGCTTTCGGAGCGTTACCGTTTACGGCGGGGTAAACATTAACCCTCAGATTCAAAAACTGAGGCAGGGTGCAGAGATTGTTGTTGCCTGTCCAGGTCGTCTGCTCGACCATATCGGGCAAGCGACCATCAACCTGTCCCGGCTGGAAGTTCTGGTTCTCGATGAGGCAGACCACATGTTCGACATGGGCTTTTTGCCTGATATCAGGAAAATACTTAAACGGCTCCCCAGTGAGCGGCAGACCCTCCTCTTCTCGGCCACCATGCCAGAAGAGATAAAACGTCTTGCCCACGAAACGCTTCGCAATCCGGTTACCGTGCAGGTGGGGAGCGGTTCTCCTGCGGTTACCGTGAGCCATGCAATCTACCCTGTTTCAGAGCATCTCAAAACCGGTCTGCTCCTTGAGTTGTTGCATCATACGGACACCGAATCAGTGCTGGTCTTCACCCGCACCAAACACCGCGCCAAGCGTCTCGGAGAACAGCTCTCCAAGGCTGGTTACAAAGCGGCCTCGCTTCAGGGGAACCTTTCCCAATACCGGAGACAGGCGGCTTTGGACGGATTTCGTGACGGCACATTCCAGATATTGGTGGCAACAGATATTGCAGCAAGGGGGATTGATGTCTCACAGATTTCTCATGTCATAAACTTTGATATACCCAATACAGCCGAGGCATACATCCACCGCATAGGCCGGACAGGCCGCGCCGCCAGAAGCGGCGACGCCTTCACCCTTGTAACCTCAGAGGATACGGTCATGGTTCGCACCATAGAAAGAGTCCTCCATTCCCAACTTGAACGTCGGACTATAGAAAACTTCAACTACAAAGCCCCTGCGCCTAATAAGGAACATTCAATGGCAAGGCCGGCTTTCCGGCCAGCCGCAAAAAAGACAGGCGCGCCTTCTCATGCACGGCATAAATCCCGTCCTGCAACCCAAGGTTCGGGCGGCGCACATAGGCGACACTTCAAAGGTACACGAACAGAGCGATAAATAGAGCCTTCCGAACCGGATTGGCTATTGCCTGATTTGACAAAATGGGAAAAGAGATAGGTGTTGGATGTGGTGGGTGAGAGGGGAAGCAGGGGAAAGCTTGTTTCGTTCTCTCTGAAATCTCTCCTACATACTATTCAATATATTTTTGAAATGTATCGCAGCAGCCGTATCCCCGCTTATCTCCAGTTTTCTTGAAAAGAATACGGTATCAGGGTCTTCTTTGCCGAGGAGCAGGCCGAAGAATACCTTGGTTTCCCCTTTCATGACAACGTCCGGCTCCTTTGCAAGATGCGGGATTATTTTTATGTCGCCGTCTTTTATGCGGAGGTAAAATTTTTTATTTAAATCCACAGCCTCAAAGAGAAAAACCTTATTATCTATCTCCTTTAACCTCTCTTTAAATCTTTTGTTGCCGTCAACAATTGCGCCCATCACAGCGCCCATACCAATCGCCTCAATCCAGAGAGGGGTGAGGTTTAAAGGCAGCTTGAGCAGCTTCAAGAAAGAAGTTTTTATTCTTTCTTTTATCTCCGAACTCCAAACTCCTAACTCCGAACTCATACCTTGACCCCAACATGCACTGCTGCTACGCCGTTAAAGAGATTGTAATACTTGACCTTGAAAAGGCCGACACCTTCCATTATCTTTCTCAATTCTTCCTGTTTTGGGAATTTTCTGATGGACTCAGGTAGATATGTATATGCCTCCCTGTTTCCTGTAACCACCGCGCCAATCTCAGGCATAACTTTGAATGAATATAAATCGTAAAGTTTGCTGAACACTTTTGATGTTGGATGGGAAAACTCCAGACATATTACCCTCCCGCCAGGCTTCACAATGCGGGCCATTTCTCTGAATGCCTTTTCCAGATGGGTAACATTCCTTATGCCAAAGCCTACAGTAGCGCAGTGAAATGTATTGTCATCAAAGCCTATCTCCTCTGCGTCGCCCTGCACATAACGGATGTTTTTCAGAAAGCCGCTGTCAATGCACTTATCCCTGCCGTGAGCCAGCATATCCATGTTTATGTCGTACACAACAACACTGCCGTTTTCGCCGACTCTCTTTGCCATGAGCATGGCGATATCAGCAGTTCCTCCGCATACATCTATTGCAGAGTCGCCAGATTTCAGGTTTGTCTTTCCCGCAACAAACCTTTTCCAGAGCCTGTGCGTGCCAAAACTCATGAGGTCATTCATCAAATCGTATTTATCGGCAACAGAGGTGAATATCTCCTGAACCCTGTTTTTCTTTTCAGACGCAGGGATTATCTTGTTGCCGAAATGTGTTGTATCTTTCTTCTCCATTATTTTTTGTCTCTCTTTAAGACAGACGAACCCATTCGTAGTCCCAAAATGCCTGCCATTATAAAACCGACCCAGCTTACTGCAGGCATACCCCAAAATACAGCCATGCTTTTATTTGCCATTGCAAGAAATGACGAGCCTATAATAAGCGCCGCAATTATCATCCCCATGGCAAATCTCCGGCCCAAGATATTTATTTCTTCTGACAATGTCTCCAGTCTGTGATGCACAAATCCTATTTTAAGTTCTTCGCTCAAGGTCTTGCTTAAAATGGAATGAACCTGATATGGCACATCAGTTGCCATCTCTATAAAATTATCTACCCTCTTTTTGCCCCTTGAGTATATCCTGCCCGGCGACGCCTTTTCCTTGAGCATCCACTTGTAAATGAGTGGCTTTGCCACCTCCCACATATCTATGTCGGGATAAAGCTGTCTCCCAACACCTTCAATGATTACCATGGATTTCTGCAGGAGCAGGAGATTTGGCTGCAGCCGCATCTGAAACCGCCTTGCTGTCCGGATGAGCTTCATTATCAAACCAGACATATTTATCTGCTCAAGTGTACGGCCCAATACAGGTTCAGCTATATCCCTCAGCGCCTCCTCAAATTCACCCATATCCACATCTTTTGAAATAAGCCCCATTTCCCTGTGTATCAGCGCCATATTATGATAATCCTGCCTTATAAGATGGAACAGCAGGCTGGCAAGATATCTCCTCAGGTTTTCATCAAGTCTTCCCACTATGCCGAAGTCAAGATAGATGATAGTGCCGTCATCACTTGTAAAGATATTTCCCGGATGAAGGTCTGCGTGGAAATAGCCGAATTCAAAGACCTGCTTGAAAAACGCCCTGATACCGTTTTCTGCAATCTTCTTTATGTCCAGCCCCTTGGCCTTTATCTTCTCGGTTTCGTCAAGGGGTGTTCCGTAAATCCTTTCAAGGGTCAGCACCTCGCTGGTTGTATAATCCCAAAAGACCTCTGGTACCTTAACTGTAGTATCTCCCTCAAACATCTTGCAGAACCTGTTTACATTGGCCCCTTCTACAGTAAAATCCTGTTCCCTGTGTATAACCCTTGCAAATTCGTTCACAACCTCAACAGGCCTGTATCGTTTTGCCTGCGGCACATACCTGTCCAGCAAATATGCGATGGTATACATCACAGAGATATCAGATTCTATAGTCTTGTCTATGCCCGGCCTCTTGACCTTTACTGCCGCTTCTTGACCATCCATAAGCACCGCATAATGCACCTGGGCAATGGATGCGGATGCGCATGGGGTTTCTTCAAAGTTTTTAAACTTCTCACTGATAGGCGCCTTGAGGCCATGCTCTACAACCTCTTTGACCTTTTCAAAAGCAAACGGCGGGACTGCGTCCTGAAGTTTTTTCAATTCTTCTATCCATTCCGGGGGCAAAAGGTCTGCGCGGGTGGATGCCACCTGACCTAATTTTATAAATGTTGGGCCAAGCCCTTCCAGGACCAACCGTATTCTCTCTGGTATGCTTAATTCCTTCTTTGTCCTTCTGAAAAATAAAACCCTTTCAAGAGATGCGAGAAATGGAAATAGCTTTAGCTCCTTTACAAGCCCGCCAAAGCCATACTTGATGAGCATGGCTACTATCTTATGAAGCCTTCGTATGTTTTGATAGGTTCTGGTTTGCATAAAGAATACCGTTGTCCGTGTCCGTTATTCGTGTCCGTAGTTTTTTATGGTCACGGATTACGGTCACGATTCACGGTCTTTTTCTCCAACTCTCCTATCCTCTTCTCCAGCTTATCCACCTTTTCCCTTGCTACCTGCGCCATCTTCTCTATTATCTCCATATCATCTTTTGTTGCAACCTTAAACTTTTCCAGGAGATGCTTTACTGCCTCTTCTATCTCCTTATCAACCTTTTCCTTCCCTGCCTTCACCGTAGCAACAAGCTCCCTCACAGCCTTTACCCCTTCATCTACTAATTTGTTTTCCAATTCCTGTTTTGGTGGAAGTTCTCCACCTTCTCCTGTTTTTGCCTCTTTCCCCTCGCTTGCCAACTCATTCAAAGCATCCTTAAGCCTCTTCTCAAGCCCTATCCCGATGAGTATGGCCTTGTCTAATATGTTGTTTGTCATGGTGTCCTCCTGTAAGCATTTCTAATATTTTTACCTCACAACTTCAAACAAATTTTTGGGGTCATCTAAAACCTTAAATTCCCAAGTTCCAAAACTTCCGTTTGCATTCACAGCATTAACCCATTCTTTCGCTGCCTGCCACTTTGCTTTATCCTGTTCCGTTGTTTGTCCTTTTATCTCAAGGATTAAATGCCTATTGCTTTCAAATTTTATGATGTAATCGGGATAATATGTTTTAATCTGCCCCTGCCAGAGATAGAATATCTCAAAACCAAGATGGTCATTTTTTACCCATGAAGTCAAGCCGGGAATCCTGTTCCGCTCAAACTCCAAACCTACTTTTTCCCATCCACTGTCAATTACTATATGGCTTATTTGACTCTTTTTCACAGGTTGTGTCGGTCTGCTTGTCCACCATGTCATTGCCGTAGAAGTGCTTCTTACAGGTCTTACAGGGTCTAAAATAAGGGCAGGCGATTCTTTGCTTGAACTGCGGATAAAATTTCCGATATGATTGACAATCTTTTGTGAGTTAAGGGCAATAACAATATTTTTAAACTTCTCTGTCCCTGCAAATATAGGAACCTTTATATCAAGTTTGCTTGAAACTAAAAACTCGTCAAAAATCTGCATCAACTGGCTGATATGGCTTCCCGGGTCGCCTTCCCAATTTTCGCCAAACTGTTCATGAAGCCTCACCGCAGATTGAAGTTTTATCTTCTGCAAACGATTTTCTTCTGCAAGCCTGTCCAAATCAATCTCAGTAAGCTGGTCAAACTTCGGCTTGCCGTCTATGACAGGCGCAACCTCTACAATAGTAGGGGCATCTTCAGGAGAAAGCGTAAGTTTTTCCAATCTCTCCCAATCTAAATCCAAAAAATAATTTAACTTATACTCCACCCTTAAAACATGCGGCCATTCTATTCCTAAGTTTTTTCTTTCCGGTATAGGCTCAATTTTTGTTTTTGGCTTTTCTGTCTTTGTAGTCCCTTCTTCTTGTTCAACAGGCAAAAAAGTAAACGGCACGCCAAAAACCGTTACATATTCAGCGTCATATCGTCCTGTCTCCTCATTAACATCATAAGAAATCCTGCGTAATCCTCGTCCAATAACCTGTTCACAAAGAAGTTGGCTCGTAAAGGCGCGAAGCCCAAGGATATGTGTAACAGTCCTCGCATCCCATCCCTCTGACAGCATGTTCACACCTATAACACACTGGACAGATTCCCCTGCTCTGTCTTTCTTACCCACAGTATTAAACTTATCCCGCTCCATTTTGACCAAGTCTTGTTTTGATTTATCCAATTTTTCTTCTTCATCCGCTTCTATTTTATCCAGCGCATCTTGGTCAATCCTGATAAGCCCTTTTTTATCCCCCAATTCATCTATGGCGAAATATCCATTAACAAAGGAATATTCCAGCCGAGCCGCTGTCTCTGTCCGATTGCAAATCATTATCAGGACAGGCGGGGTTTCTCTTGGCGGGTCTTGCTTTCCCCATTTCTCTTTTTCTTTTAACCAATCTCCGCCTAAGATATTGACTGCATTTTTTACCAAATCAGGCAATCCCTCATGTGACTCTGCCCTGCGATTTAAATCCTCTTTCACTTCAGGATAAATATGAAACAACTTTGACTTAAAATCTGCGCCAATCGTTGAATCATCCCTCACTGCCACCTTTGGCGTTTTAACAAGCCCGCTTTCAATTGCATCATTAAGCCCAAAATCGCTCACTATCCATGTAAATAACTGCTCACCCTGATTATTTTTCCCTGTTGGTTTAAAAGGTGTTGCAGTAAGGTCGTATGCCTTTAAAACACCGCGGGCATTGTGTATCCTGTCTATGCCGCTTATCCAGATTGTTGCCTTCTCCTTTTCTGCTTTGTCTTCATCTTGAGAAGGGCGATGGCAATGATGCGCCTCGTCATTTATTATTAGGATATTATTGGCATTGCCAAAATCAGATAAAACCCTGCGGACAAATGCCTCATCGCTTTCAGTGCCTTTCTTCATAACCTTTGGCCCATAATTTTCATTGATTGGGGCAAGATTATGCCAATTAGTAACAGCAATTTTTGCCCGCAACAAATCCTGCCACATTGCCGAATCAACCAGAATAAAACTCTGATAAAAGTTATCTTTGTTTTCAGGTTTAAGAACCTGCAATCTATCTCTAACAGTAATGCCGGGAGCAACCACTAAAATATTTTTTGAAAACCTTGGGTCTTTAGGATTGGCTATTTTATTTAAAGCCTGCCATGCAATAAGCATTGCCATAACAACGGTTTTCCCTGTGCCTGTCGCTAACTTTAAACATTCCCTCTGCCACTGGCTTCCATCATTTGTAATATCTATGCCTTGCTTTTCTGCTGAACTTGCCTCAGTCCGCCATATTGCTGTCTCTACCGCCTCAATCTGACACCAAAAAAGAGGCTGTTCCCTCTGGCTTTTATCATTCCAAAACTCAAGCAATTTTCTTGTAACGCCAGTAATGTTTGGATAACCGCTTTCCTTCCATTTCTTAACCCTTGGGCGAATTTTATTAACCAACTCTATTTCTATAAACTCACCCGGGTCATCGTGTCCTGAACGCGCCCTCCCTGTTGCCCGCCAATAGCCAGCCTTTCTTCTTCCCTCTTTTAACTCAAATTCCTGTGTTTCCCGGATATAAAGCCAATGCTTTTTCGGCTCTTCAAAAGGGCTGTTTATGATTAAATGGTCTATTACTTTTCGGCTCATAGCTGCCTCTTAACTCCTAATTCCATGTAAAATCACCGTAACGCCTTGAATTTTAATAATATTTTTTTTACACGAAATCGGCAATTTCGTGTAGCCCCATCATTATAATTCTTTTTTATTAACTTCTTGCCGATCTGTAAGCTTATATTTTGTCCCCCTAACGAAACCAGTCGGAGGAATAATTTGGACCAACAGCCCTTGATTTACCCATTTTCTCAATAAATAACTCATCTTATCACGATGGAGTATTCCAGTTATTTTTCGGGCTACTTCGTTATTGATATATTTATGCTCAAGAAGATATTTGCTTATTTTTTCCCACTCCGTAGCCCTTATCTCGTTAAGCAAAACCACCTTAACTGAATCTTTATAGATAGGATAAGTCAAGAAAATTGGAGGATACAGGTTATGTTCAGTCATTTCATTACGCATCGCACGCACCCCTTCATTCTGATCGAGATTTGGCGGGGAAGGAAATTCTCTCAGATGCTTTACAATCAGGTCATTACGATAACCTTCTGCCCGTTCTCTTCCGATATTTGTTCGTGTAATGTTGTAAGGAAAAAGACCGGGGCTTTCTACTTCAACCCTGTCTTCATAAATTTTAATCTCAATATCTCTTTTCAGATGATAATCGCGATGAATAACTGCATTGGTAATTGCTTCTTTTACGGCACGCTCGGGAACTTGATAGGTAGTCTTGAATCCGGAGGGAATCCTGATTCCGGTACGCAAAAGAGTAAGCACATACTCATGAGCATCCTTAATCTGCTTAACGAGAGGCCCTTGTATTGTTTTAGGAACGCCTATTAAATTCGGAGTTTCTCCTATAGTCTCTATGGTCCCGGTATATTGAAAAACCCTGATAGCACATTTTGCTTCAGTAAGGTCGCTCGGATATTCCGCGAAGAGCAGGACGGCCGCCAGAGTGGGCGACAACTTCCCTGCGTCAGACTTTCTCGCTAAACCTGTCTTTTCAAGGATTGATTCTATGGGGGCGCCGTTGATATTTCGAGCCTGTTTCCATTCCTCAAAATAAGGAGTCTTCAGCAAAGCAAAATTGACATCCGTTAATCCTTTATCAGCCTTTTCAAATCCCTTTGCATAGGCAAACTTAACTACCTCATGCGCCGTTAACTGGCGGTTCCCCTTCTCACCGCGGACAAATACATGATTATTGATTGAACGAAAACTGTCAACAGCCTTAGGCACAAAAATCAAAGCAACTCGTTTGCCAATTTGCGAAACATCTATAATGCTCGGCGGCCATAATCCCGATAACGGCGGGATTATTTTTGGCAGTTCATGCCCTACAGCATCAAAAATTTCTATCTTCTCTTCAATCCCATATACCCTGTCCAATCCTTTGAGTTTTGTCTTTTCCGGGTCATCAATGCCAAGTATAATTGCACCGCCATCGGTATTTGCCATGGCAACAATGGTTTCAATAATCTTTGCAACAACCTTATCCTCAGAAAGACGCTTGAACTCAATTGTCTGGTTTTCTGCCGGAATTTCAAGAATCTCTTTTATGAAATCTCTTGGTGCGTTTGGCATAATTACCCCAACCTCTTTATCACAAACGACTCAATGCCCCTGTTGTCAATTATCTTTACCGCAACCTTCTTATGCTCCCCGGCAGTAAACGGCAGAGACTCAATACCGCGAAACTGCTCTATCAATTCCTCATTCACCTCGCCGTTTAACGCCTTTGCAAGCCTTGTCCAATCCCGCTTTGAGTCTCCCTCTGGAAAGAAAACCTGTTCAGGATAAAGACTTCGTTCATCATAATCCGTATCAAGAAACCACATCGCTATATGCTTTGTCCCTTTGGAAATAATCTCTCCGCTTACAGGGTCGTAATAATCAAAACCATTGACCTTAACCTTGAACTTGCCATCTTTCTGCTTAATCACCTCTACATCAGGCTGGCCAATAAGCCAGTAACTCTGGCTTGAAGACCGTTTCTTTCTCAAATCCTTTGTAAGCAAATCCACGCTCATCTGAGCTTTAAGTATTTTAATGCCCTGCCAATTGATATGGTCAATATCCTTTGCCGCTTCAGGGTCAAAATGAAATGCGGCGAATATTACAAAATCGGGTTTATTTTTTAGACTTCTTGCCTCTTTGATTGCCTCCTCAACCTGCCTCTGCTCAAGGGGGCCATAATCAGGGCCAAAACTGATATATGCCTTTTTATTCTCGCCGTTATCTTCTAAAATTTCCCCTTCTGCATGTAAAAATCTTGTGGCAACCATTGGCTCAACCCTTGAAAAAGAAATTATCCTGCCGCCAATTGTGCGGATGCCCGATGCCTTTAACTCATCCCGCCATTCTGTTTGTTTGCCTGTTTCGCCTGTTCGGGATAATTGCTCGTTTGTTATTTCAAGTTTTGGCTCTTTGCCGTCAAAAGGCTTTACCCGCAAACTCGGAACTGCCTCAACAGTAAATGGACCTGTTACACGGACTTTGCCCTTTCAACAAACGGCTGGTCGTATAAGGTTTCTTGTTTTGCAGGTTCATTATTGGCAATAGAGCCAAGTGTAATATGGGGAACTTTTTTATAATTGAATCCGCTGCGGATGCCTTCTAATGGATGAGCCAATTCGTAATAATCAAACTTTGCAGTCATCAATCTTTGCTTTGCCAGAGTAATTGCAACACTTGAAGTATCGCAGGTGAGCCATCTCCTTCCCCACTGCTCGGCAACATAGGCAGTTGTGCCAGATCCGCAGGTAGGGTCAAGAACAAGGTCGCCGGGGTCAGTGGTCATTAAGACACACCGCTTAATAATTTCTTCATTTGTTTGCACCACATAAATTTGATTTGAGGCACCACCAAGGTTATCCCACCAATTCGATAACTCCTTATATTCAAAATCGCCATAATACCGTCGGTAATATAAACCAGTTCCTACGATAACAAACCTATTACGTTCTGCTAACTTTGTCATTCCGGGAGTAGTGCCATTTTCCAAAACGACAGTCGTCTTCCAACAACTCCCCACATTCGGATGAAATACTTTTCCTTTATATTCGAATGGCAAACTTTGATTCTTTCTTACGCCACCGCTCTGAAGAGGATCGGGCCTGAAAAGTTTTGCTTGAGGGTAATCGCTCAGCACTCTGGAAAGATTACTCAAGTAATCAAATTTCTTACCGTCTGGGGTCTTAAGGTTTTTTAACTCATAATCGATTCCATCAATTTCAACAAACCTAAATCCTTCCAAATTTTCGCTATCAAATGGTCGCTTATAATACAACTGGCGATATTTCGTTTTATTTTCTGATCTGGGACTCCTGCTGTACCACAACAAAAAATCGTTAACAGGATCAAGCAAAGTGCTTTTTTGGCTTCCCTTTTTCTTGACGGGGAAAGTCACAATAAAATTCTCTTTGCCAAAAACTTCATCGAGAAGATTTCTCGCCAGATGTATATTTTCATCGGAAATCTGCACAAAGCAACTGCCGCTTTCATGGAGGAGTTCTTTGGCAAGAAGAAGTCTTTCCCTAAGATAATTCAGATAACTATGGATACCGAGTTCCCATGTATCCCGGAATGCCTGAATCATCTCAGGCTCTGCGGGAATGTCGGCATCATTGCCGTCTTTGACATCCCGCTTGTTCACAAACGGCTGAAAGTTTGAATTGTATTTAATCCCATACGGCGGGTCAAAATAAACCATCTGCACCTTGCCTGCCATGCCCTCTTTTTTCAAGAGACTGTTCATAACAAGAAGCGAATCGCCTGCAATCAAACGGTTTGTCCAGTCCTGCTCATGGCGGTAAAAATCAATGGCTTTGGTAAGCGGCGGGTCATTATCAGGCTGTTCAAAAAGGGAAGGCTGTTTTGGTTTGGTATCTTCTTTTAAGAAAGACTTGATAATTCGCTTTGGGTCAATCCGCTCATGGATATGAAGGCTGACATTCTGAACCTCAAACTCAGTCCCTTCCTTCTTTCCCGCCCAACTCAAATAAGGGTCAATATGCGGGTCATGCTGATATTTCGTCCTGCCGTTTAATTTATCCGTTGCGCTTGAAACCAGCCCCACCGGCGGATTATTCTTCCGCTTCTTACCCTTGTGAGAATAAGATTCAACAGAAATTTCCTTGCCCTTTTTTTGTTTTTTTACAGCCATAAGTTTGAAACTCCTATCACCACAGTTTATACACAGGCATTTTTACTGCTTAGTATAATGCTTGTCAAACTCCTTAAATATTTCGGTGCTAAAGAGAACCGTTTATACGTTTATAGAACGGCAATGTCCACCTCGCACCTGTTGCCATACTCGTCATACTTCCCACATAATCTCCGTCTTCCTCGTGCTTAATGGATGCAGGTTGTCGGGACCGTATTGTTAGCCATGCCTTTATTGTCATGCTCTTTCCGGATTAATTCATTGTTTTCTACCCACCATTCGGTTCCAAAAGGAAATATTTTCTGAGACAGCTTATTATCTGCAAGGGGATTATGAACAATATTAACCTCAATACCAATTTGATTAGGACGATTAACAACATTCATATACGAGTAAAGAACGGCACTGATTCCTGCATAATCTTTATTCATAAAAATATCGGTCGGCACGGGACTGCCTTTTGCAGTTGTAACAGCATCCCTATATTGATGAAAAGAATTGACCAGTTTTCCGGATTCCTTGTCAAATGCGAATACCAGATTACCGAACGGCAGTACACTTGAAACAATATAAGGAAGTGTCGGCGCACCTGAACTATGAGAATGGGGACAGATTTATTTTCCCCCGCTTCCAGCCGAGATGTATCAGAAGCAGGATGTCTCTACCTCCACATCCCTTCATCCACTTTTTCAAAATCTTCTATTTTCTTTTTAAACTCCAGATAATCCTTTTCGCTCCATGTCCCCGCTAAATGGTCAAGGTCGGTATGGATAATTATTCTCGGCCTCTTTTTAAGCCCCAACTTTTCATTAAGAATAGTAATTACGGCTGTATTGAGGCTTGTTCCATCCTTTTTTGCCTTTTCTTTAAGCGCCTTAACCGCTGTATCTTCAAGCCCTCGTATTGTCATAGTCGTTGCCATGTCTGCCTCCCTGTAAAGTATTTATTTGCGTAAAATAAGTCCGTCTATATTCTCAAAATGTTCATCAAATGTTAAAAGAGCCAGTCCATGCCTCATTGCAGAAGCGGCAACCCACATATCGTTTGAAGGAATAGGACTGCCCTTTTTCTTTAAATCCCGGTAAATCTCTGCATAAAATTCTGCTGTCTCTTCATCCATCTGAACTATATCTACTCGCGGAGAATCTAAAAACTGCTCAAGTTCTTTTTTATTCTTCGCCTCTTTGCTTCCTCCCTTAAAACCGCTGAGCAGTTCACCCAGAACAACAATATTTATCCCTATATACTCAACAGTTTTCAATATGCTCACGGCTGCGGGGTCATCTCTTTTAAATGCAGCATACGCATTGGTATCTATAAGAATTCTCTTCATGCGGTTTCCTCCATCTACATATTACCTTAGCATGCATTTAATGCTATCATATTGCCAGCACATATTGCAATTATATTTCTCAGCCATAGGAAAAAATGAGGTTTTCCAAAATTTCAGCCGTCAAACATCTTCTGATACTCTGGCTCAATCCATACTCCTGCTGATAAATCAAGGTATCTCCCTCCTTCCAGCCGAGTTGCTGAAGCCTTTCAACCCCATTAGAAAGTTTTTTCTAACGGGGTCAATAACCTTTAAACTTGTCCCTGCAGGTATTAAGCAGGGAGCGGAGCAAATTATGTTACGAGATTCCTCTCCGCCTTAGGCAGATCGGAACAGGCTCTGCTGATTGACTTTTTAGGAGCTGCTACATACTCTTTTCCTGCCTTCCCCCAATACCACCCATTACAAAACTTGTCCTCGAAAGCTTTAATCGGGGAACCCTGCGGGCTTGTCTCTTTAAGCATGGCAAGACCTTCTTCATGTCCGATAATGCCGTCAATCCTTTTTCTAAAAATATCCACAATCTGTTTTGTATATTTATATTGCGGGGAAATCCTTATTGCCTTGACGCCGATGGTCTGTAAATCCTCTATCACCTCTACAAGCGTATATGTTAAGGCGCTTAAAACAGATGTTCCATTGATAGTAAAGGTCGGCTCTCCTTCAATTGTCTTTAATGGCATTCCATCAGGATGTTGTTTGCAGTGATACTGGCAATTTGATTTATTCAGTCCGTATGCCCTTGAAGTATAGCACCTCCACGAAAATGCCAGAGGAACTTTGCCGTGGGCAAAGACCTCTGCGTCAATGCCTGTATTCTGGATGCAGTAGCTTACAGAATCCCTTGAAAGCTCTACAGGAAAAACAACCCTCTTGACGCCAATACTCTTAAGGAACTCAATAGATGGCACATTGTAGGTGGTGATATGAGGGCCGGCGATAAGCTGGCGAGTGGGAGGTGGGAGGTGGGAGGTGGTAAATACATTAAATACTGACATGTCATTTGCTTCAATGGGAAACGGCAGGCTTGCAATATCTCGCACTAATTTTAACTCTTCCTCGTTGCTCACAACTGCAAGGCTGGATACGACAAACTCTTTGCCAGCCTTTTCCAGCTTCTTGCCAACAACCTCTATGTCTTTAACAGTCAGCCCCTTCTTTTTTGCACACACTACCTCTCCGAGATAAACCCTGTCCACAGGCATATCTGCTACCTCATCGTAGAATCTAAAGAGGTCTTCTTTTTTCCAGTCGAATAATATTGGGCCAAGTGTTAGTTGCATATAAATTCAGGCTATAGGCGCAAGGCAATGGGCAATAGGAAAAACCCAAAACCTTATGCAGTGAGTATTTTGAATATTGCCCTTACCTCTTCTTGTATTTCTTTTTTACTTTTTTCTTCCACATTCTCTATCACAAAATCAGCATATTTTCTTTTTTCTTGTAAGGGTATTTGGGCTGATATGCGATTTTTTGCCTCATCCATTGTAAAACCGTCTCTTTCCATCAATCGCTCAATCTGCGTCTTTTCATCTGCATAGACCACAATCACCTTCTCCATCTTTTTATAAAGCC
>Ga0209341_10000676_pt1 | contig 35131 bp, 33 predicted proteins | sample RifCSP13_2_FD_184020 | JGI IMG/M metagenome (GOLD analysis project Ga0209341, IMG submission 184020) | Soil microbial communities from Rifle, Colorado - Rifle CSP2_sed 13_2 (SPAdes) (version 2) | ecosystem: Environmental > Terrestrial > Deep subsurface > Rock core/Sediment | place: Rifle...
CCGCAAGGCCTGTTGCCACGCCTGATCCAGACTGTTCCTTAGAAACTGACTGTGCTGAGTCACATCTCGAGGAGGGATTGGCTTATTTTCAAATCGCCTCGGGGGACGCGTATAATCCAGTCGATTGTAATACTCGTCACTCAAGAAGATGTGCTTATAACCGACCTCAGGCATCCCTTGTTACCCCCGTCTCTTACTGTAAATCGCTTTACGATGAGCTAACATGCTCACCAGCAGCTTCTTCGTGACTTTCTTTTGCCTTGTTAACAGCACCTGCTTAATAGCATCGTCGCAGGCCCTGGTAATCTCGGCATGACTCAATGATTCGGCATCGTCGGCCAAGGATTCAATATTTAGTGGAGTTGACAAGAAACTATTCAGCCGGTTCTTGATCAACTGAGCACGTTCGCCCTTATCTGGCAATTCGTAATACAGCACATCATCAAACCGTCGAAACAAGGCTGTGTCCAAGACATCAAAAGTATTAGTAGCAGCGATAATCATGCTTTCGGAAGCATCTTGCTCGATGAATTGGAGAAATGAATTCAAAACCCTTCGCATCTCGCCCACTTCGTGCTCTCGCCCACGCTGTGTGCCAATAGCATCGAACTCGTCAAACAGGTAGATCCCTGGCTCTTCCTGGATGACGTCAAAGATTTGGCGTAGCTTGGCGCTGGTCTCGCCCATGAACTTAGTCACGAGCTTATGCATCAAAATCGTGTGCAAAGGAAGATGCAGTTCTCCAGCCAACACCGAGGCTGTCATCGTCTTACCTGTTCCAGGCGGCCCTGCCAACAGAATGCGTCGGCGATTGGACATACCATGTTGTTTAAGTTTTTGGCGGTGACGATATTCTTCCAGGATGCGTGCAATCCGGTTGCGCATGTCCTCATGAACGATCAGTTCAGAAAGATGCTCACTTGGCCGCGTCTGGAGCAGCATATCACTCAGGTCGCGACTGACGCTTACGCCTGGCATCAGCCCGTACCGCTGTTTCGCCCGGTCAATATACCTGCGAATATCATGCGCTAACGAAGCATGCCCTGCTTTTGCCTCGTGCGCGGCAATCTGAAGCGCAACGGTCACAAATCGTTCCATGTCATTTTCGAAATGCGCTCGTATGAGAGTCTTAATCTGTTCCGCTGTTGCCATTGTTATGTCCCCATTCACGCGCCAAAACAAGCCGCGTTTTTCATTATCGTACGATTCTGTTGAGTTACAATATCCGTCATACAGCGACCTCCCCTTTCATCAGACACGGCAAGAGGATGTCTCTCGCTTCAACGAGCCTGTTGTTTGATCGGTGCAGATTCTCAATCTGCAAATCGAGCGGTCGCACATGAGCCATAAACATCTCGACGAATCGATCAGGCGGCTGAACCAACTCAACCTCATAGAGGTCCTTCTTGGTGATAGCAGCAAAAATTGCCCCTCCACCGATCATGTCTTCCTTAAAAAAATGGCTCTTCAGGGCATAGAAGAGTAAGTTCTGTTGTCCGATGTTCGACCGAATAGCTGCAAGACCACGACCAATCACAATCTTGTCGAGAGTGATATTGATTCTTCCGACTGGAGCCCTAACGCTGAACAGGATGTCGTCAGGCTCAGCAAGCCTGCCTTCCAATGTGCAGTAAATCTGATGTGAAGGGAATCGGGTGCCGTAATTTGTCACGCCCTGATGGAAAGGCAGCCCATTTCCATCTTCGTTATAATAGATTGACTTTGGACTTTGCCCCATCGTGATGTCGGCGATTGCGCTGAGTTGGCGTTTCTCCCATCCCTCCGGCACGCCGTCCTTAATTTTGACGTGTTCGTGGCCGGGAAAGCGGAGGTAGATAAACCATTCCTTATAGAGCAACCGCGCTGCCTGCTCCAGCAGTTGAATCCGCCGCCGGTTATTCTCGATCAGGTCGTCGTAGGTTGCCAATGTGCCTGCAATGCGCCGTTGAAGTTGAATTGCAGGGATTGGAAGCTTAAATGAAGATAGAACTCTGGCATTGGCATTCGGCTGGGCAGCGCCACCTACCTGTGAAAGGACGAACTTTTTGTATACGTCTGATTCAACTATTTGCCCCACATAACCAGGATCCGCTTTAGTCTGGTCGACACGAATTCTGATCAAATAGGACGCGAAGACGGCGTCATTGTGATTACGTATGAGTTTGGCGTATCCAACGGTCGCTCCAGTTCGAGCAATGACGATATCGCCCGGTTTTATGCTGAATCTTTCGCGATCTTTCTCTTCAATTTTACAATAAGGCACTGATGCCCAATCGATCTGTTGTGGCACAATATCCGTTATGCGCAGGAAGTGCGGGCCAACCGGCGCCTGTGTCGCTGAAGCCGTATACCCATAGCTGACCGACTCAGCGATATCAGCTAAACTCTTCACTTGCGCGTGCCTCATACCCCCAGTTCCTCAAAGTTCTTCTTGATAGCCGCCGCCAGTTCAACAGCCTCGGCATTGAGACCTTCAAGCTCGATGTGAATGTCTCGTAGGGCTTCCTCGAATTCGAAGTCCTCGTCAACTTCCTCAGGCGCGACACCGACATAACGGCCGGGCGTGAGGCTCCAGTCATTGGCTTCGAGCTCGTCTCTATCCACAAGTTTGACGAGGCCCTCCACATCGCGGAGCTTTGCTTCGGGAAAGCGTTCGGTCAGCCAATGGGTCTGCTTCCAAAAATATCGCACCTGCTTCAGTTGTTCGACAGCCATTTGGCGGGCCTCGTCAGCGGCTTTGCGGGCGCGGGTGATCTCGCGGTTGGCCCATGCACCGCTATTGCGGGCGTCGCACTCGTTCTCGCAGGTCTCAATGAGGCGGCAGGCGAGCTTGTAGAGCAGGTCGGTCTGTTTGACGAGATCACGGCTGGACTCGGCAAGGGGCGCGAGGCGGTCAACCGCCTTTTTTAGTTCGCCGTTGGTGGTTTTTTGCTTCTTCCACGCCGCCTGTTCCCCTGTCACCGCCTTTTTGAATGCCTCTACATCGGCCTTGAAGGCCGGAAGCGCATCGTGCAGTTCCTTCAATACATCGACATGGGCGGCATCTTTGGCAAGGGTTTTCAGGAAGGGTTGGATGGCGTCGCGCAGCGTATCAAGTGAAGCGGTAAAGGCCGGCAGCGGCTCAATCGCTTCGCCATCGTCGTTCTTGCCTGAAAAACACGCGGCGCCCTCGTCAAGCATCCGGTGACAGTAGCCAGCTACGAGGTCGAGGTACTTGTCTGTCTGGCCCCGGTAAAGCCAGACGATGGAGAGGATATTCTGCTCCTGCTCCGGGCTGAAGTCGTAGATCTTTCGCGTGACCTTTCGGTAGATGTTCCGCGCATCTATCATCAGCACCTTTTTTTGGTGCTTTTCGGGCTTGGCACGGTTGAGGAACCACAGCTCGCAGGGCACTGTGCGGGTGTAAAAGAAATTGGACCGGATGGCGACCATGAGGTCAACATCGCCGGTCTCGACGAGCTTTTGGCGCACCTTAGCTTCGTCGCGCCCTGCGGCGGAAGCCTGAGACGACATGACGAAGCCCGCGCGGCCTGCATCATTGAGGTAGCTGTAAAAATAACTTATCCAGATGTAGTTGCCGTTGGAGACCTTGCCCTTCTTATTCACTCCGGGCAGGCCGAAGGGCAAGCGAGGGTCATTCTTTACCTTGTCGGCATCGATCTCATCGACATTGAAAGGCGGATTGGCCATTACGAAATTAGCCTTGCCGAGCAGCTCGTGCGGGTCTTCGTAGTAGGTTATGGCCTTTTGAATATCGCCCTCCAGACCGTGGACCGCAAGGTTCATCTTAGCCAGCCGTATGGTCGTGGCGTTCTTCTCCAGACCTCGGAAGGTGAGCTTGTCAATGGGGCTTTCGTGCTGCCGTTCGACAAACCGGGCGCTCTGCACGAACATGCCGCCCGAGCCGCAGGCAGGGTCCAGCACTGTGCCGCCCTCCGGCTCAAGCACATTGGCGATGAGAGAGACCAGCGAGACGGGCGTGAAGAACTCGCCGCCGTCGTGTGCCTTCTGGTCGGCGAACTGGGTCAGGAAGTATTCATAGATACGGCCGAACACATCGCCAGAAACCCGTTTGAGTTCGTCAGGGTTAAGCGTGCGCAGGAGCTGGCCAAGCACGGCGTTGTCCAGCTCCTGGTATTCACTCTTGGGCAGGACTCCGCGCAGGTTCTCGTAGTCGCTCTCGATAGACTCCATGGCCTCGATAACGGCCTTGGCGCGGTCGTCGCTGTCTTTTAGACTGACGAGGGTGTCAAACTGGGCCTTGTGCTGAAGGAAGATCGCGCTTTTCTGCGAGAAGTCTGCCTTGGTCAGGGCTAGCGTCTTGCCACCGCGTGTAGGGAGATTGGCTTCTATGTCGTCCTTTACGCCGAGATAACGACTGTAGGCGTGCCGCAGGAAAATAAGACCCATCACGGGCAGGAAGTATTCGTTACTTGCGTAGTTCGAGTTCGCTCGCAGAGTATCTGCCGCGTTCCAGAGGCGCTTTTCGATTGCTTCTATATGTTCCATTTGGGTCATGGGTTGATTCCTACCTCCGCTTCCGCCCAGGTGTGAGGTAGAGCTTCTCACTCACTCGACGGTCAATCAGAGTTTTTCCTTGTTCACGCCGTTGGAGTTTTTCCTTCTATCGAGCTTTCATGGCTCGGTTTCACTTCTTCATCGACTATTTCAAACAAATCCTGTATCGAGCAATTGAAGTAACGGCAGAGTTTTTCCATGACATCGAACTCAATCCTTTTTGCATTTTCGAAGTACAGGAGGGTAAGCATGTTACGGTGGATATCGGTTGCCCGGGCAAGCTCGGCGATCTTGATCTTCCGTTCGCCCATAAATCTTGAAAGATGGCATTTAATCATCTTAGGGAACTACTCCATTTTTTGTGCTGACGTGATTTTATAATATTGGTCTTTTTTATGCAATAGAAAGATTTTTCATGCTAAATAGCATTTTAACATTGACAATGCTATTCTGTATGGTATAAAGCTATTTAGGATAAAATAATTATATCCAATCAGGAGTGACGGATATGGAATTATTACTTTTGATAGGTGTTGTCCTCGGGATTACCTTTCTTGTCTCCTTATGCTTTAAGAAGCGGCCTTCATTGGACGAGCTCGATAAAGATATTCAGGGACTCCGGGAAAGGATAATCGTCGTGACTTCAAATAGCCTGCCGGACAGGGAGATCAAAGGCGCCATAGGGAACGTGACAGGCATCTCAGCAACAGCCGCATCCACTGACAGAGGGTTCAGGAAGGCTGAAAAAGAGGCGCTGGCTGATATTATGCGCCAGGGGATTCAGATAGGCGCAAACGCCATCATCGATCTCAAGATGACCACTGGGAGCTACGAGCAACAGGGCTCTCAATGGATGGTCTCGAAGGTCGTCTATTACGGGACGGCTGTAAGGGTATGATGAGATATACTCATGGCATCATCAAACCATCCTCTTTAAAAAGCCCTTACAAAAATCTTGACATAAACTTTACATAACTGCTATATTCCCAATCATGTATAAGCCCCGTTTCGACATAACCCCACGGCTCTTAAGCCTGGTTACGCTGGCCGCTGAAATCCGGGCCTGGATCAACTCGGCTGTGGCGGATGTTCCGTGGCTGCCGATCCTTCAGCGCGAGACCGCAGCGAGGTTAGTCCATTCCTCGACGGCCATCGAGGGGAACCCCCTAACACTTCCGGAGGTGGAGGCCATCGCCCGCGGAGAAGAAATCGGGGCGAAAGCCAAAGACAAGCAGGAGATACTCAACGCCCTTGCGGCCATGAACTGGATATGGAACAGGAAGGCTGAGGCTCCCATAAAGGAGTCTGACCTTTTGCGCCTTCACCGGGTTCTCACCCGCAAGGTCCTGCCGGACGAACAATCAGGGCATTACAAAACCTGCCAAAACAGCATAGTCGACCACAGGGGCATTACTGTCTATACGCCCCCTTCACCGGATAAAGCCCGCCCGCTCACGCTGGAGCTGCTCAACTGGATTAATTCCAAGGAGTCGGAAGCCTTGCATCCTGTTATCGTGAGCGCCATAGTCCATCACCGCCTTGTCACAATCCATCCCTTCGCTGACGGTAACGGCCGCATCTCAAGGGCGCTCGCAATATGGATGTTGTACTCAAGAGGCTTTGATACCCATCATCTCTTTGCCCTTGATGAGTACTTCGAGCGGGAGAGGCAGCGTTATTACCAGAAGATCCAACAGGCAAGGGACCTTGACGATGATCTAAGCTACTGGCTCGAATACGTCACAGAAGGGGTAGTTGAGACTTTGAAGACGGTAAAGGAGCGAATACTCTCGCTCAGGATAGCGGTTGCCGCCCCTCGAATGTTGCTTACGAAACGGCAGGAGGACATCCTGCGTTTCCTGAGGGACAGAGGCCGCGTCAAAGCTCCTGATATAGAAAAGGCATTCTCCCTTACAAGGGCCCGCGTCAGCCAGATTATCAGGCCGTTAACAGACGCAGGTCTCGTCATCAGGGAGGGGCAAACAAGGGCTACGACATACCGACTGCCGTAGCCCTTTCAGTATAAGAGAGAGACTGTTTAATATAGCTCACGGCTCAACGATTTTCTGCTCGTCTTTGGATCTTCTTGGCCCTCCCCGTGCCCGGTTTCCCGAAATGTCAGGCTGCCAGCAAACATTTAAGAGTAATACCGGGTGAACATTACAGGCACGGCATACCGGTGGCGTAAAAGACTCTACATGCGACAAATAGTCATTCCAGACATTTCTGCAGTGTGGGCACTGTACTGATAAGAGAATTGTCCCATCAAGAGTTTGCTTCCGTTCTTCCTTTTCACATTTCTGCCTTTCCACAAAAGTCAGATATTTTGCGTGCTTTTCGCCCATTCATGTTCCTTTTGATCCAGGGTCTACATTTTCAGTGCCATGCAATTGTTTACATGATGTAGCTAATACGAAACCGCCTGCCTCTTCACGGTTAAGGACAATATATATCGAGCATATTTGCTTTTGAAAATCACCTCAATGGGTGGACTGTGAGAGGGCGGTTAGCTCTCAAAGTATTCCGCCTCCAGATCGAAAATCCTCAATAGCTCCTTCGTACCCCTCCCGTCTCTTCATACGCATATGAATTCTATTTTTGACCCTCTGGGCGGTCTTTATCAGGAACGGGAACATCCTGGAATCAATCTTCATATAGTTCAAACAGACCGAGGCCATTTTGCGTGGCGTCCAGTCAAGGTTGGTTTCGAAACGGCGCTCCATCCATCTTTCAATTTTCATCCAGCGGCTTTTCGGATATGCATGATAAGAGAGACGGCGAAACCATTGGATCCTTTCCTCCTCGCTTAAATCTGCAAAAAGGGCTTGGAAGAAAAAACGCCTGGTTTTCCAGTCCGCTTTGCGGAGCTGGCGTGCCATCCATGATATTTTTATCTCATTCAGAGGTCGCAAATCCTCCATTAGCCTGCTCCCAAAAATATTACGATTGTTATGTTGTTGGACGCTTGCTTAAGCTGATCTGCGTGATGGCACCCAGATACCCGACCTTCCTGGCTTCTATCTCCTTAAGATTGAAGAAATCCCCTTTTATCGGCGTGAGTATGAACGGCTTCGCGCCAAAAGGACCCTTTATATAAAATTTCACGGCATAGCGGTGCTGCTGGAGCATCTCAGGGATATAGCCGTGCAGCCGGAGACCAGCTATTATCTGCTTCAAAGCGGCCTCCTTTTCCGAAATGCAGATGAACTTTAGGTCGAGCACTTTGGATTCCAGGCAGAGGTCCTTGACCTTATCAAAAAGAAAATCGGGAAAACAATAGACAAGACCTCTGAACGAAATCGCCTTCCATTTCCCGCCGGATTGTATGTGGTTTATATGCGGTTCAAGGAGCTTCACTAATTTTTGAGGGTCGAACCACTGGTGAAAAGGGACCGCCGAAAAGCCTTTGGCCAGCTTCACAATCTCCCGCTGCCGCGCAACTCTATCGGCCTGTCGAAGTAGGTCCGCGAAGCGCCCGTCCGAAAAACTGTGGTGCTCTCTTATCGCCTCAAGCGCATCATCAAGCCATGACACCCGCATTCCATCCGATAGCTCACGGAGTTTGCAAGCGCTTATAGGAGGGTGTTCAGTGGTATTGTATATCCCTGAGAGACGGTATTCCGGAATTTTCCCGAGGTCGTGGGCAAGAGCGGTTATAACAGCCTTTGGCACATGGTTCTCAAAGTCGAGATAAGTATCTTTGAGAAGCCCTATGATTATTTCGGCTACCCTGTAGGAATGTTCCTTGAGCGATACCTGTGCGAGGTAGTCCCGCACGAGATGAAGCTCAAAGGATTCGGTATCCTTTGAATCCGTGGCAATTGATGGGCAATGGCCGAGATTTTCGAGATGGTCGACTACCAATTGAAGGAGGGGTTTGACCCCCTGAGAGGCAAAGACCCTTTCATAGGGTTGTATGCTTCTAATGAGCGAGGACAGGGGCTCAGGTATACTTATAAGCTCAGTGCCGTTCGTAGGATCAGTCGGCTCATTTGAAGATGGCGCCATGAGCGGCGTTTCATTTGATACTGTTTCATCCTTTCCATCCATATTTTTGACCCCCGGCTAACAAAAAACCACAAGCCATAATTGCCAAAGCGGCGCGAATCACAAAATCCCCTTAGAGCTAACCCTTTTGCTTGTTTGTCATGCTGAGCAGTTCACTTATCTTAAGTCTGCCCGCCCTGATTTCCTCTATCACTTTATCCTCATCGAGCGAGAGCATCCTGGTTCTTTGTTGGACAAAGTAATCTTCTACGTCGCCTCTCTCTACTGTCCAGTCCTCTATTTTCAAAAATAACTCCCGAGGTATCTTTCTCGTTTGAAAAGTTACATCCTTGTTTTCGGCTTTTGCCGTCTCCAAAAGCCGCGCCTGCAGATCAAGCTCACCGACGAGATAAGCGCCTTTTCTCTTCCGGCGGAATATGAATATGTTTCCGTCCTGATCGCGCACAAGGGCCGCCTGTGTAAACTGTCCGATTATCGTCTTTGAGATCATCCTGTCAATGGTCTTGCTTCTGGATGTAGCCACAAGGAAGACCACCTCAACGGAAGGATTCATCTTTGCGATGTGCTCCAGCGGAGAATAGTCCATGCCCGCTAACAGGGTTTCGACGAAAAACATTCTTATCAGGCCGGAGCTTTTGAATGGGTTTGCAAACTCATCTGTAATGTATTCCGGGTTGATGCTCAGAAGCGGCGCTATGGTCAACAAAGTCTCCCTTGACAATGTGGCTTGGCCGTTTTCGAACTGGGAGAGCGAGGGCTGGGCTATCCCGGCCCTCTGGGCGATGAGCGCCTGTTTAACGCCCTGCGTTTCCCGTGCGAATCTGAATATCTGGCCTAAAGGGTTTTTCATCATTAACCTCTTATACCTTATATATAGGTTAATGTCAACCTAAAAAATAGCTTGACAGATAATTTTATTATAGGTAAGAATTAAATTATTAATAGGTGTAGGAGGCAAATGAAGTTTCTTACAGTCACCGATATCTGCGAGCTTCTCAATGCAAAGCCATCCACCATCTACCAGTGGGCGGAGCTCGGGCAGATCCCCTGCTTCAAAATAAACGGCCTCCTCCGCTTTGAGGAGAAAGAGATCCTCGACTGGCTAAAGGACCAGAAAAAGTTGTATAATACCGGCCGTGCAGGTAGAGGGCCCGGAAAGGAGGTATAGGCAAATGGGCCTCTACAAACGAAAGGACAGCCATTTGTGGTGGATGAGCTTCCGGGTTGACGGCCGAAGGATATTTGAATCCACGGGCTGCAATAACAAAAAACTCGCTGAGCGCATCTACGCAAAAAGGCTGATAGAGATTCAAGAAAGCCGTTTTCAGGAAAACACTCGGCCTGAAGGTAAAACACCCTTTTCAGAGCTTGAGGAGAAATACAGGGTCTGGGCAGAGAGACAGAAGGGCATCAGGCAGAAAAAAGGGTTTCTAAAACAGCTCCTGACCGCTTTCGGCGGCTTGCAGCTCAGGGCTTTCACAACCCAGCTGGTTGAAGGCTATCAGTCAAAGCTCCTGGCAAAGCGCAAGAAGCCGGCTACCGCGAACAGGCATGTGGCCTGCCTGAAGCACATGTTCACCAAGGCAGAGGAGTGGGAACTTATTGACGATGACATGCTGAAGCGTGTCAGGCGCGTAAAACTCTTGAGGGAGAATAACAGGCGGCTCAGGTACCTCTCGAAGGTTGAATGCGCGGCCCTGCTCGATGCATGTGAACCCCATCTAAAGTCTATTGTGGTCACTGCATTGAACACGGGGATGAGGAGAGGAGAGATCCTGAGCCTTGAATGGAACCGTCATGTGGACTTAAGGCACGACTTCATTCTTCTCGACCAGACCAAGAACGGCGAGCGAAGGGAAATACCCATAAACCAGACGCTCCGTTCAACTCTTCAGGGCCTTGTGCGCCACATTCACAGCCCCTATGTCTTCACTGACCTGGAAGGCAAAAGGTTCAAGGATGTGAAGAAGTCTTTCAGGTCGGCATGCAGGAGGGCGGTGATTGAAAGATGCCCAAAGTGCTCATACGAAGGCCGGAAGACCGATACCGAATCTCCGGGCAACTGCCCCCTTTGTGGAACCAAGTTGGAGCGCAGGTGCATCGAGGACTTCCGCTTCCACGACCTCCGTCACACCGCAGCAAGTCATATGATAATGGCTGGCGTGGACATCGTGACGATTAAGGAGATCCTCGGGCATAAGACCTTGACCATGACGCTCCGGTATGCCCACCTTGCACCGTCCCACAAGAAAAAGGCGGTCGAGGCGCTTGAAAACGGTTACGTTTTGGTTACGGTCAAAGAAAAAGGGGTTACGGGAAATCCCGTAACCCCTTGATATTCTTGGTGGGCCGCGCAGGGATCGAACCTGCGACCCGCTGATTAAGAGTCAGCTGCTCTACCAACTGAGCTAGCGGCCCAAACTGAGAAGCGTTATTTATTTTTCATGGGTGGGATTTTCATCCCCCAGGGCTGTCTGGCGCGCCTGAGAGGATTTGAACCTCCGACCCTCGGCTTCGGAGGCCGATGCTCTATCCACTGAGCTACAGGCGCACAAAACCGAATCTTTCAACACTACAAAAAATAACGGCCTTTGTCAAGCGAAAACCTGCAAAAGCTCTCTAATTTGGGCGACCGGGACAATTCAGTGCGGCACGGGCGGTTTTATTTTTAACTTTTACCGATATTTTGCTAATATATACCGTTGAAAGCGAGGCTTAAACCGATGAACGACAAGAAGTACGGCACAAAGGCCATAGAAGAGGCGAAACTCGAGGCCTGGGATAACGCCAGCCCTGACAGGGATTATACGATTGAGATATCGTACCCGGAGTTCACCTGCGTCTGCCCGCGTTCGGGGTATCCGGACTTCGCCACCATAAACATCACCTATGTTCCGGACAAAAAGGTCGTAGAGCTAAAATCCCTCAAGCTCTACCTCAATACATTCAGGGAGAGGGCCATCTCTCACGAGGCTGTAACAAACCTCATCTTCGACGACCTAAAGAGTCTTCTCTCACCGAGGCGGCTTGATGTTGTGGCTGACTTCAATGTGAGGGGCAATGTGAAGACGGTTGTGAAGGTAAGTCTTTAAGGAACCGGAGTCCTTCTCCCTTTTAGCAAGAATGGAAAATCTATCATAATCCCCCTCACTCCCCCTTTAGAAAAGGGGGAAGCGGTAAGGCGTCCGGGTTGCTTGTACCCCCATTGCTGGTTCAGGTTTTCAACCTGAACCCTGAAATTCGTTCAGCCCGCTTTGAAATTTCGGGTTCAGGGTACAACCCTGAACCCACCAAAGGCATTGAACCTTCCCTCCTGTCTTTGGCAGAACACGAGATTCTTCGGTCGCTGACGCTCCCTCAGAATGACAGATTAATGACTCCTAATCCCGCATTATTTCCCTGAGCATATAAACGAGCCGCCTGTTCGCGTCTCTCTTGAGCACAGCCACCCTGAAGAAGCCCGGCCCAAGCCCGTTGAAGGCACTCAAGTCCCTTATGAGGATGCCCTTTTTGAAGAGGCTCTCCTTAAGCCGGGCAGCGTCCGCGCGTGCGGTTGCCTTCACCATGATGTAATTAGCCGACGAGGGCAGAGGCTCAAGCCCCTCTATCGAAGACAACCCCTTCAAGAGGTTATCGCGCTCAACTGAGAGCCATTCCGCCGTCCTCTCGATATAAGCCTTATCAGCGAGAGAGGCGACCCCGGACAACGACGCCAGCGTATTCACAGACCACGGCGGCACGAGCCGCGAGAGCCCGTCTATTATCCTCTTGTTCGCTACCGCGTAGCCGAGCCTTAATCCAGCAAGGGCGTAATGCTTTGTCATGGACCGCAGCACAATCGCGCCTGACATTACGGCCTGCCGCATTATGCTCCCGCCAGAAAAATCGATGAATGCCTCGTCAATGACCGGCATTACTCCGCGCCTGCGGCAGAGGCGTATGATATCGAGCACTTCGTCCTCGCAGTAGAGCACGCCAGTGGGGTTTGCAGGGTTCGCCATAAAGAGGGTGGAGCAGCCCTTTGAGAGCCTTTTATCGAGCTTCGCCAGGTCTATCCTGAAGCCATCATCTTCACTCAATACAAAACCCTCTGAGGTTATGCCGGAGAGGGCGAGGGCCTTGGCGTATTCGCCGAAGGCAGGCTCGATGATGAGGGCCTTGCCTGGGCTGAAGAGCCGGGGGATAAGCCGGGGGATAAGATAGATCAGCTCAGTTGAGCCGTTTGCCGGCAGGATGTTGCCAGCCGGAATGCCGTGAAATTCGGATAGGGCTTTCTTGAGACTTGAGTTCGCCGGGTCAGGGTATGGCGGGACGAGCCTTATCCCTTCGACAATCGCCTTTATTGCCGCCTTCGGCGGGCCGAGAGGGTTTATGCTCGCGCTGAAATCGAGTATCTTTGAAAGAGGCCTTGAAGAGAGCCTTTTGGCCTCCCAAATGTTGCCCCCGTGAATATCCTTTTTTTTGCTTCTGGTCAAAGAGAGGCCCTTAAAGATTGCTGAAAAACTCCAATTTTTTCAGGCTGCTCAAAAGCTCCATATGCGAGGCCCCAGTTAAATCGGGGAGCGAGGAACGAGTCGTACTCTTCATGTACGTCGCTTCTGCCGCTTCTGAAGCCAACAAAGCAGATGGACTTATTTCATGCCTGTTAAGAGATTATTGCCCTGGCGTCAACCGCCACAGCCCCTCTTTCATATACCACGAGAGGGTTAATCTCAAGCTCTTTTATCGAGCTGACCTGGATAAGTATCTCTCCGACCTTGATTATGGCGTTAGCGATTGCGTCGAGGTCTTTGTATGTCGAGCCCCTGTAGCCGGTAAGGAGCGGGAAACTTTTTACCTCTGCCATCATTGCAAATGCCTCTTCCTTTGTCACGGGCGCGAGCCTGAAGGATACGTCCTTCAGGAGCTCGACCGCGACCCCGCCGAGGCCGAACATCACGGCAGGGCCGAACTGCTCGTCCCTTATGCCGCCTATTATGACCTCTGTGCCTGACGGCGCCATCTCCTCCACAAGAAAGCCCTCTATCACGGATAGCGGCATCTCATCCGCCATCTCGAGTATCATCTGAGACCACCTGATCTCAAGCTCTTTATCGTCCTTTATATTGAGGGCTACGCCCCCCGCGTCGCTCTTGTGCAGTATGTCGACTGATACCACCTTGAGCGCGACCGGATAGTTTATCTCCTTTGCCGCCTCTATCGCGTCCGCCACGTCCTTGACGACCCTGTGCGCCGGCACAGGGATGGAGGCATGGCCGATAACAGCCTTTGCCTCCGGCTCTACGAGGTTCTTCCTCCCCAGGCTCAACGCCTCTTTCACGATCTTCTCTATCGCCCGGGTGTCCATCATCCCCTCCTTGCGCCCCTGGCCAGAACCGATGCCGCGCGCACGGCCGCCTCTGGCGTTCCGAATACCGGCAAACCGACCTCCCTGAATAATTTGAACCTCTGCCGTGAATACTCCCCGCCGGGCGTGCAAATGAGAATCGGCTTCTCGGTAAAGCCCGGCTTCTGCGCGAGCATGGCCGGAAGGTTGTCCGTAAGCGCGGGCGGCCCCCAGAGCGCAGCGATTATCGCGATGTCGTAGTGGTCGCCGGACATGGTCTTCTGGAGGGAGAGGGCGAATGATTCGTCGGTTGCGCTGCCCGTAAGGTCAAGGGGGTTGCCGATGGCAAAGTACGGCGGCAGCTCTGATTTGAGCTTTGCGGAGAGCTCTTCCGGCAGCGGAGCCACATCGAGGCCCAGCGCATGGCACGCATCAGACAGGCCTACTCCTACGCCGCCGCCGTCGGTTATTATCATAACCCTGTTGCCCTTTGCCCTGCCCTGCATGCCGAATGCCTTGCATGCGGCAAGGAACTCCTCGTATCCGTCGAGCTCTATTACGCCCGCCTTCTTGAATGCGGCCCTGTATATCTCGTACCTGCCTGCAATGGCCCCTGTATGGGAGCGCGCGGCCGTGATGCCTGCGCCTGCCTTGCCGACCTTGACCGCCATAACGGGCTTGTTGGCCGAGCAGCGCGAGGCGGCCTCGATAAATCGCCTGCCGTCATCGACAGATTCGATGTATGCAGCAACCGCCTTTGTCTCAGAGTCGTCGGCAAGGAAATCCAGACAGTCCGCCTCGTCCACATCCGTCTTGTTGCCGTAGCTCACGACCCTGGCAACGCCTATGCCGTCAGCCGCAAGCTCATCCATCGCGGTCACTGCGAATGAGCCACTCTGAGATATTATGGAGAGGCCGCCTTTGCCCGGCCTCTGTATCCTGTCCTCCGGGATGAAGAAGGTGTCGAGCTTTGAAGCGGTATCAAATATTCCCATGCAGTTCGGGCCTATTATCCTTATGCCTGCCCTTGCCGCTATCTCGCGCACCTCTTTTTCAAGGGCATTGCCCGCCTCGCCAGTCTCAGCAAAGCCGCCGCCTACGATTATCGCGCCCCTTATCTTCCCCTCGGCGTTCTTTAGCGCATTCGGGACGGCAGGCGCAGGTATGGCAAAGACCGCGATATCGGCCTTCTCAGGGATTGCTTCGATAGAGGGCAGGCATTCCATGCCGAGGACAGATGAGTACCTGGGGTTTACAGGATAGACCTTTCCCTTGAAGCCTGCCCTCAAGAGGCTTCTCAGGATTATATTGGATATCTTGCCCGGCTCTTCGGTCGCGCCGACTACCGCGACCGACTCGGGGTTGAAGAAAAAGGAGATACCGCTATTTTCCATCTGATAGACTGGCTTCAATCCGTCCCTATTCGTCGAGCTTGAAGGCTACCTTCAAAACGACCTGGAACTCGGCGATCTTTCCGTTGTCTATCCTGCCGTGCTGCTCTGTGATCTCGAACCACGCAAGTCCGTGGAGCGATTTCGAGGCCTTCTCGATGGCGTTCTTTACGGCGTCCTCGAAGCTCTTGTTCGAGATGCCGACTATCTCGATTTTCTTGTAGACTCTATCCATTGGAGCCCTCCCCTGTATTTTTATAGCCTCATATTCCTCGATGTGAAAAAGACAAAGACCACGCCCGCCGCCATCACAATGATGTTCAGGGCAAAGCTCTTTGCATGTACCTTTTTGAACTCGCCCCTCAGCTCCTCGAACCTTGCCTGGTCCCTGTCCTTGACTTCGGCCATTTGCGCCTTTACGGCCTTTGCTTCAGGCCATACTACAAGGCCTGAATAGAAGGTAAGCGCTGTCATGAGCGCGAGAAGGAGTACCCTCAGAGCCGGAAACCCTTTTTCGACAAATGAAATTCCAAGCAGGGATGAGAGCGAAAGTATGCCGGCTATATATCCGACGGCCCAGTACTTAGGGAATATTTGGGCGACTACATCCCCTGCAAGGTCTCTTGGAAGGGCCTTGAAGATGCCGGGGGTTACCAGAAAAGTAACGGATACAAGCATACCGACCCATACGACAATGCTTAAAAGAAGGATGAACTTGAGCGCGTTGAGCATGCACCGTGCCTTTCAGAAAGGGTCAGATGGGTTTACATCAACTCTTTGGCTTCCCCTCCCTTGACGGGAGGGGACTGAGGGGAGGGTGATCTCCCCCTGCCCCCTCTTTAGAAAAGAGGGGGAGATGCTACAGAAAATAGATAAAGGCCGTCCTCACCGCGAAGACGCCCAGCACCATGAGCAGCGCCGCGAAACGCATGATGCGTATGCACGATGTCACGGACGAGGGACTGTAACCGGCTGCCGCATCCCCGATGAGCGGCTTGGCAGAGAGGACCCCGCCATAATAAGAAGGCCCGCCCATCTGCACGCCCAGGGCCCCGGCCATGGCAGCCTCTGGCACTCCGGCATTGGGGCTGGGGTGCTTTTTCCTGTCCCTAAGGAGTATAGCCGCTGACTTCACCCAATTATACCCTAAAATAAATGACGCTGAGACGATGAGGCCCCCGGTTATCCTTGCGGGTATGAAGTTCGCCGCGTCATCGGCCCTTGCTGAAAACCAGCCGAAATGCCTGTATCTGCCGTTCTTGTACCCGACCATCGAATCGAGCGTGTTCACGGCCTTGTACGCCATCATGAGGGGCGGGCCGCCTATGGCAAGGAAGAAGAGCGGGGCAATGACCCCGTCGGAAGCGTTCTCGGCAACTGTCTCGACAGCGGCCTTCAGGACCCCTTCCTCCTTGAGGTCTGCCGTATCCCTGCCGACAATGCGGCTCAGGCACGCCCTTGCCTCGTCAAGACCCTTTTCCAGCGCCCTTACAACTGCCATTGCCTCGTCCCCGAGGGATTTTACCGAGAGCCCTGCCCAGACAAAATAAACGGCAATTACAAGCGACAGGGTCGGCGAGACCTTGTATGCCAGATACAGGGCCGCAAGCGTCAATAAGTATGCGGAGCCTACGACTGTCACCCAGAGGAGCGCTCCGCCGAGCCTTTCGCCTGCCTGCGTCTTTGGAAGGCGGCTGCGGAGTTGGGCTTCGACAAAGGTTATGAGCCTGCCCATCCACCTGACCGGGTGGGGGAACCTCTCAGGGTCGCCCGCAATCATATCGAGCGCAAAGGCAAAGACTATGACCAGCGGCGAGAACGGTACCGGGTTTATAAGATCCAGTATCGTCTTCATACGCCTATTACCTTGAGCACAGCTGCCATGTCCACATTCCGCTCGAAGATAGTGGCAAGCGAGGATAGAGAATCTCTCTTTACGTCCCCGAAAGAACGCGCCTCCGTTGATATCCCCTTGTTGAAAGAAGAGAGGAGCGCGCCCCTGAAGAGGTCGTTGTCGAATATCCCGTGTATGTACGTGCCCCAGACCATGCCGTCGGCTGAGGCGGCGCCGTCCGGGAAATACCCCGGCTTGCCGTTCCTCTCCAGTACCTTTGAGAAGGGCTGCCCCTTTACTATTGTCTCGCCCATGTGTATCTCGTATCCCTTTACCTCGTAGTCCTTGTCCCTGTATTTCGCAACCGCCGCTACCTCGAATGTCTTCTTGTCCTTGCCGAGCACGGTCGTTGCCTCGATGAGCCCAAGCCCGCTGCCCTCGGCAGGCCCCGTCTCGACGCCGTATGGGTCTTTTATCGCCCTGCCGAGCATCTGGAAGCCGCCGCATATCCCCGCGACCATGCCGCCCCTGGCCAGGTGCTCCTTAATCGCCGGGCCGAAGCCCCTGGTCTTCATCCAGAAGAGGTCTGAGAGCGTGCTCTTGGTGCCGGGGAGTATGAGGAGGTCCGCGCCTTCGATCTCCTGAGGCGTCGTAATGAAGCTCATCTCGACGTTTGCGTCATCCTTGAACGGGTCGAAGTCGGTAAAATTGGATACCCTCGGCAGCTTCACGACAGCGACCTTCACCTTGCCGCTGTCCCCTGCCCTGTTGTCATATCGGGATTCCAGAGAGACGCTGTCCTCGTCAGGCAGGGTAAGGTCAGTAAAATACGGGACCACTCCGATGACCGCCTTGCCGGTGCGGTTCTGGAGGAACTCCAGCCCTGGGTCAAGCAACGCCTTATCGCCCCTGAACTTGTTTATGATAAGGCCCTTTATCCGCTCGCGCTCGTCATATTCAAGGAGCTCGAGCGTGCCTACTATCGAGGCAAAGACCCCTCCCCTGTCGATGTCGCCTATGAGGAGGACCGGGCTCTCTACCGCCTCCGCGATGCCCATATTGGCTATGTCGTTCTCACGGAGGTTCACCTCTGCCGGGCTGCCCGCGCCTTCGATGACAATGATATCGTTTGTCTCGGCGAGCTTTGAATAGCTCTCAAGGACATACTTCAAAGCCTCTTTCTTGAAGGCATGATACTCCCTTGCCGACATCGTGGCAAAGACCCTGCCCTGGATGATGACCTGTGATTGGCTATCCCCGGTGGGCTTTAAGAGTATGGGGTTCATGTGGACTGAGGGAGCTAATCCGGCTGCCTCTGCCTGCATTGCCTGCGCCCTGCCTATCTCCCCGCCGTCTTGCGCAACGGCAGAATTCAAGGCCATGTTCTGCGCCTTGAACGGCGCCACGCGGAAGCCCCGGTTCTTGAGACACCTTATGAGCGCGGCCGTGAGCACGCTCTTTCCCACATGAGAGGAGGTGCCCTGGAGCATTATATTTGTGACATTTGCCATTGAAATTCAGATACCGCCCATGCTAAAATCGCTTTGGATGAGTTGGCCCTGTATCTGGCAGCACCCTCCCGCTGAATATCACATCCGCATTAAAATCATGAAAACATTCAAGATAAAACTCTTTTTTGCGCTCCTTTGCGCGCTCTTTGCAGCCGTATCGATGATGCCGTCGAAGGCCTGTGCAGAGGCTTCTACAAGTCAAAAGGCCCGCGTGAAGAGCGTCTTCGCGAAGCTCGAGGCTGTTCTCGGGTGGACCCCCAGTGTCGTATTCGAAGAGGCCGGCCGCATGAGCGCATTTGTCATGCCTGACGGAACAGTTGTCGTCTCGACGGAGCTTCTTTCCATTACGGAGACGGATGACGAGCTGGCCTTTATACTGGCCCACGAGGCATCCCACATCCTGGCCAATGACCAGACCCCCGGCAACGCTGCCGGTATCTCTGGCATGGACACGCCCACATCCGAGTTCAGGGAGGAACGGGCTGACCGGCTGGCCATCGGCCTTATGGAAAAGGCCGGGTTCAATACAGGCGCATCCGTGAGCGTTTTGAAGAAGCTCTCCGGCAACGGGGCTGACCTCAAGCCCAGAATTCTCGCCCTCACAAAGCTCCTCAATCTTTAAAAATTCCTGATTTTTAGAAGCAGCCTTAAAAAGGTCTTTTTGGCTGCACCTGCTTAGGGTAAGATTATACTACTTTCCCCTATCTCAACAAGGAGATTGTAGGTTGCCCGGCATTGGCAGGATAGTCGTCCCGGAAAAACTTTTCCTCGATAAAAGCTTTTCGCTCGAAGGCACAGAGCTCTCTGCCCTTGCGCACTGGGAACCGAGGTGCGGCGAGGCCTTCACGGTCGCTGACCTGGATGGCGCTCTTTTCAGGGCGCGCCTCCTTTCCCTTTCAGACCAATCGGCCAAACTTACGGCTTTTGAAGAAATCGGGGCTCCTGAAACCGGGCCTGATATAACCCTCGTCCAGGCGCTGCCAGAAAGGGAGCGTATCGAGCTTATCCTTCAGAAGGCAACAGAGCTTGGCGTGACGCGCATCCTGACCTTTAAATCCGCAAAATCGATAAGCCTCGAAGAGCTTGATTCAAGGCAGCAGAGGTCCCATAACTGGGGCTCCATCGCGCTCAAGGCGGCAAAACAGTCGCGGAGGCCCGATATACCGGAGATCCTTCCCTACTCGCCCTTCGAGGCTGCCTTGCAGCTTACAATGAACGCTGACTTGAAGATAATGTTGTGGGAGAGACCGGGGATAGAGACATTGAAGGGTCTTCTTGAGAAAACTCAAAGGCCTGCAGGGACAGCTGCCCTGCTTGTGGGGCCTGAGGCGGGTTTTACCGCTGAAGAGGCAAAGAGGGCCGAAGGAGCCGGATTTATTCCAGTGAGCCTGGGGCAGAAGATACTGAGGACAGAGACGGCGGCTATATTCGGGGTGGGCCTGTTGAGGTACGAACTGGGGGGCTGACAGCTTTATAAAACTGGACTTATTCAGGCTGCTCAAAAAGCTCCATTTGCGAGGCCCCGGTTAAATCGGGGAGCGAGGAACGAGTCGTACTCTTCATGTACGTCGCAGTGACGAGCGACTCGACAAGCAGATGGACTTTTTCAGCAGCCTGCTGCCTACAGGATGCCTTCCCAGCCCTCCCCCATGAGTTGCTCTTCGATGAACTTCCTCATGCCAGCCTGGATATCGCTCCCCATATCAACGAACTTCAAGCCCATGCCAGGGTCAATAAGCTTATCCGGCTCTGCCGGAATGGCATAGAGCACCTCTGCGTCAAGGACAATGGGCTTGGGGCTGGGCAGGTCGAGCGCTACCTTTACCCTTGAGCCGACCGGGAATGGCTTGAGGGTCCTTATGAAGATGCCCTGCTCTGAGAGGGCTGTTGCAAAGCTCGCCCTGCCGGTCGTGCCGGAGATGACGGTCGACTTGAAGAGCACCCTTATCCTTAAAAAGTTCCTGGGCCTGGGCTCTATCTGCTTCTGGAGGGTCCGGTATAGCTCGGTGGGGCTGATGGGCCGGGTGACGTATGCGTTCGCGCCCCTTGAGATGGATGCCTCAAGCTCCTTGAGTCTCGCCTTGTCGCCCACGCTTATTATCTTCATTATGGCGAGGCTCCGGTTAGCCCTCATGGCCTCGATGCTGGGCTGTCCGGCAACAGGCGGCATGTCCAGGTCAAGGAGCAAGGCATGGGGTATTATCCCCAGGGTTATGCGCGTAAGGTCCGGGCTGTTAGAGGCCAGAAAGACGTTATAGTCGAGCCTCTTTACGATAGAGGCCAGCCTGAGGCACCTTTTGGGGTCAGGGTCGGCCACCAGTATGTTTTTTGGCGCGGTTAGTATTTTAGCTCTCCTGAGTTAAGAATACATTATTAAGAGAAATTGCCTGGTTTGTAAACTGAAATTTTTCGATAGCAGGTTGTTGAAAAAACAACCTGCCAGGCAATCCAGGGATGGATTGCCAAATTGCGAGACTTGAAAGTCGAGCAATTTGTGAGGCTTGGCCGAATTCACTTCGGACAAGCCGTTGTTGAAAAAGCCATGGATGGACTTTTTCAACATCCTGATAGAAGAAAAAATAGCCCGCCTTTTATCCTCCTCATTTAAAACCCGTGAAAAGTTTCTGGTAATATTATATATTTGCGTAGTTCAATCTCAAATGGCGGGAGCAAGATGGCGCTCAAGGATATCCTTGCAGGCTCTATGGAGGCGGCAAAGAGGCGCAAGAACCTCATTGTATTCTTCATATCGACCCATGTAATATTACTTTTTTTCGGGCAGTGGATGGTCGCGCAGGGCTACCCCGGAGTTCTCGAACTCCGCGAGGAGCAGCTCAAGCAGATCCAGGAGCTGCCGTATCTGAAGCCGCTTATGGGTCCGTTGGCCGAGAACCTGCCGCTAAAGGTTCTCTACACCTTCTCTTTCAACCTTATATTCGGCGCGTTCGTCTCTACCACGCTTACCGGCCTCGTCTTTTTCTTTCCCTACCTGGTGGCGGTCTGGAGGAGCTTTCTTGTCGGAATACTCGTGGCAGGAATGGAGTACAGCCCCGCCATGGTCGCCGTCTTCTACGGGACGTTCATCCTTGAGTTCGGCGCATACTGCATATCTTCGGCAATCGGCACAGATATTGGCCTCGCCCTCCTCTTTCCGGAAAGAAAAGGCGTCTCTTCCAGAAAAGAGGCGTTGGGGATAGCGGTCCGGGACGGTGCAAGGCTTTATGTGCTTGTAATCATTATCCTTTTCATAGCGGCCATCTGGGAGATGTCCGGGCTCCACTACCTCGGGCCAATGCTCAAGCCCTCAAGCGGATGATTTTTTTCTCAAAAAAGCACGAAAAACAAAGATTTCTCTTTGACAAAGGCCCCATCTATGCTATAAGGTCTCGTAAACAACAGGTGTAGGAATTTTCCGGCTTTTGCTCTCTTTTCCCCGCGCCAAACAGAGGGTCCGCTCCAAAAAGGCCCCTCAAACTGAGTTTGCCGGGCTTCTCCTGATGGCTGGGAATATAATTTCCGAAAACATCCTCCAGATAAACGACCGCATCAGACGGGCAGCTCGCAAAGCGGGCCGCGATCCCAATGAGGTCACGCTCATAGCAGTCACCAAGACAGTCGAAACAAAGAAGGTCAAGGAGGCCATCTCAGCCGGACTGAGGGTCTTTGGCGAGAACTATGTCCAGGAGGCCCAGGAGAAGATATCCAAGGTCAAGGACAAGAACATCAAATGGCATTTCATCGGCCATCTGCAGAAGAACAAGGCCAAGCTCGCGGTCGAGCTCTTTGACATGATCCATACGGTCGATTCGCTCGATCTGGCCAAAGAACTCAGTAAGCGCGCGACCGAGCCTGTAGATATCCTTATCGAAGTCAATATGGCCAGGGAGAAGACCAAGACAGGGGTCGACGCAGAGGGCGCGGTGAAGCTCGCAAAGGCCATCTCCGCATTGCCGAACCTGCGCCTCCGCGGCCTTATGTCAATACCCCCCGTGTTCGAGCAGGCCGAGATGTCGAGGCCGTACTTCGCCATGCTCCGCAGGCTTGCCGAGCGGATAAACAAGGAACGGTTCCCCGGGGTATTCCTGAAGGACCTCTCCATGGGCATGTCCAACGATTTCGAGGTGGCCATAGAAGAGGGGGCCACCATGATAAGGATAGGGACCGCCATATTCGGCAGCCGCGAGACCGCAGAGAAGAAAGCCGCCAAGTCCGCTTGACCTGAAAGCTTACTGTCAAAAAATCCAATTAAGTCAAGGCTGCTCAAAAAAGATCCAGATGCGAGGCCCCCAGTTAAATCGGGGAGCGAGGAATGAGGCGTAATACTCTCTCGTACGCTGATGACGAGCTTCTAAAGCCAACAAAGCAGATGGACTTTTTCAGCAGCCGTTAAAGCCAATGCTGACAAAAAAAACAATAGGCTTTCTCGGCGCCGGCAACCTTGCCGAGGCCCTCATCAAAGGCCTTATCGGGTCAGGCTCTGTAAAGGCTGGGCAGATAATCGCGAGCGACAGGATAAGCGACAGGCTTATCCACCTGGCCGAGGCCTACGAGATAAAGGTCTTCAGCAAGAACTTCGAAACTGTCCGAAATGCTGATATAATATTCCTTACCGTAAAGCCCAACGATGTCGCGGACGTGCTCAAAGAGGCTGCGGCCGACTTCACGCAAGGCAAGCTCCTTATCTCCGTTGCCGCGGGCGTGACCACTTCTAAAATACTTGAGACGCTCAAAGAGGCAGGCCTCGCCCATTTTGTCCCGGTCGTAAGGGCCATGCCCAACACCCCGGCGATAGTTGCACAGGGGGCTACCGGCATCTGCGCCGGCATAGGCACGGGCGAGCGGCAGATGGAGCTTGCGAAGGCGCTATTCGAGCCAATAGGCAAGGTCGAGATAGTGGATGACGAGTCACTGATGGACGCTGTCACGGGCTTGAGCGGCAGCGGCCCGGCCTATGTATTCCTCTTCATAGAGGCCCTTATTGACGGCGGGGTGAAGGCCGGCCTGCCCAGGGATACGGCAAAGAGGCTCGCCATGCAGACGGTCGCAGGCGCGGCGGCCCTTGCGATGCAGAGCCCGAAGGACCTCGAGGAGCTCCGGCGCATGGTCTCCTCCCCCGGAGGCACCACGATAGAGGGGCTCAAAAAGCTCGATGAGGGCGGCTTCAGGGAGACAGTCGTCTCGGCTGTCGAGGCCGCTACCCGGAGGGCAAGGGAGCTTTCAGGCCGATAGATAATTCGACAATCCACCTTTGAAGGGAAAAGGAGAACCGGAATAAAATGTTCGTCATCTCAAACATACTCGTCGGGTTCGCAAAGATACTCGACATGGCCCTTTCGATCTATTTCTGGCTTATAATAGCAAGGGCGCTCATATCATGGGTAAACCCCGACCCCTATAACCCGATCGTCAGGTTCCTCTACCAGGTAACAGAACCGGTCCTCGGCAGGGTACGGCGCTTTATTCCCTACACGGGAGGCCTCGACCTCTCGCCTCTCATTGTGATTTTCGTCATATATTTCATACAGTATGCCATTATACCCTCCATAATCGAGGCAGCGTTAAGGCTTAAGACAGGAGGAGCGATATGAGGATTACCCCGCTTGAGATAAGGAGCCACGGTCTCAAGAAGAGCTTCAAGGGTTATGACGTAAAAGAGGTCGAGGAGTTAAGAGAGCTTGCCTCCGAGGCGCTCGAAGAGGCGGCAAGAGAGATAAACGACCTGAAGGAGAAGCTCTCGGCGGCGGGTGAGCGCATAAGAGAATACGCCGCGAACGAGAACATGCTCAGGGAGACTATCATCACGGCGCAGAAGATGGTCGACGAGCTCAAGACCACCGCCAGGAAAGAGGCCGAGCTTGTTGTCGCGGAGGCCAGGCTCCATGCCGAAGAGATAGTAAGGCAGGCCCAGCTAAGGGGCTCCGAGCTTCAGCAGGAGATATTCAGGCTCCGCAAGCAGAGACGGGACATCGAGGCATCGATCAGGGGCATAATAGACTACCACTCCTCCACGCTCCTCCTTGAAGAGGAGGAATCAAAGCGGGCCGATGAGGAATCGGATAAGATCAAATTCCTCGCAAAGTAAGTACCCCTTCCTCGAACCTGCGCTTGAAGGCTCGTTCATAAGGGTGCGCCTGCAGCCGCGCTCGTCCCGTGACAAAGTCGACGGCATCAGCGGCAACTCCCTCAAAATCCGCCTTACGGCCCCTCCGGTGGAAGGAGAGGCCAACGAGGCCCTTCTTAAATTCCTATCATCCCTTACAGGCACCAGAAAGAGCGCCTTTTCCATAAAATCCGGCCATAAGTCCAGGGAAAAACTCGTCTTTGCGGAGGGCATGGACATATCCTCCCTCGAACGCATATTTTCGGCGCACATTTAGCAGGTTGTTGGATAAACAACCTGCTAAGCAATCCAGGGATGGATTGCCAAATTGCGAGACTTGAAAGTCGAGCAATTTGTGAGGCTTGGCCGAATTCACTTCGGACAAGCCGTTGTTGAAAAAGCCATGGATGGACTTTTCAACATCCAATAGATTTCCCCCTACAGTTTGCCCCCCTTTCTCCGATAAGAAATCATCAAATTTTGAGGTCTCTCCCCGCATGTTCCCCGTAATAGGCATTGTCATAGTCTTTGGCTCCATAATAGGCGGCTATCTCTTCGAGCAGGGCAACCTCTACATACTCCTCCAGCCCGCCGAGCTCATCATAATAGGCGGCGCGGCAGTAGGATCGCTCATCATAACCTGCCCTCCGAAGCTCCTTACAAAGATATTCAAGGAGATCCCGAAGCTCTTTAGCAGCGGCCCGGCCAAGCACGATTTTCTCGACCTGCTGGGGCTTCTCTACGGGCTCTTCTCGAAGATAAAGAAGGAAGGGCTCCTCGCCCTCGAGGCCGACGTAGAGCACCCGGCAAAGAGCCCGATCTTCAAGAAGCACCGGGGCGTCCTCAAGAACCACCACGCCGTCGAGTTCATCTGCGACAACTTCAGGGTCTATATACTCGGAATAAAGCCTTATGACTTCGAGGAGATGATGGACCTCGAGATAGAGACTCACCATCATGAATCGAGCCTGCCGTCTGCCGTCATATCGAAGGTCGCCGACTCTCTGCCGGGCTTCGGCATCGTGGCGGCGGTGCTCGGGGTCGTCATAACGATGGGCAAGATGAGCGAGTCGCCGGAGGCCATAGGCCACAGCATCGCGGCCGCGCTCGTCGGCACATTCCTCGGAATACTTCTCTGCTACGGACTGCTCGGCCCGATTGCCAGCAACCTCGAGCACAGGGCACGGGAAGAGGCCAAGTACTTCGAGGCAATAAAGGTCGCGATACTCGCCTTTGCCAAGGACATGCCCCCGCAGCTCGCCATAGAGGCGGCCCGCAGAGTGCTCATGGTCGACACGAAGCCGTCCTTCAAGGAGCTTGAGAAGACCATAAAGAAGAAGGCTGCCTGATGCCCCCCGAACCCCAGCCCATAATAATCAGGAAGAAGATAAAGAAGATCCATGCCGGGCACCACGGCGGCGCATGGAAGGTCGCCTACGCTGATTTCATAACCGCCATGATGGCGCTCTTCCTCGTGCTCTGGCTCGTGGCCGTCCTCTCCATAGACTCCAAGAAGATCATAGCCGAGTACTTCCGTTCATATACTATTTTCAAGGGCACGGAGGCCGGAGGCGCAAAGGGCTTCTCCATGATGAAAGGCAACCCCGTAAAGCTCGACAGCGAGGACGGCGGCCTCAAGACCAAAGACAGCAGGCTTGAGCTCATAACCATAAAGCTCAACAAGATGGTCGAAGAGAAACTTCACCAGTACAGGGACAATATACTGATATTCACTACCCAGGAAGGGGTGAGGCTCGAGCTCACCGACAGGGGGCAGGACCCCATGTTCGAGTCAGGAAAGGCGAAGCTCACGGCGCGGGGCGTTGTGGTGCTCGCGACTCTCTCCGAGGTCCTCGGAGAGTTCCCGAACAAGGTCACCATCGAAGGGCACACGGACAGCTCGAACTACGACGTAAAAGGATATACCAACTGGGAGCTTGCGGCAGACAGGGCAAACGCCGCGAGAAGAGAGCTGGTAAAGAACGGCTTTGACCAGACCCGGATAACCAAGGTCGCGAGCTTCGCCAGCGCCGTCCCCTTGAAGGGAGACCCGTACGACCCGCAGAACAGGCGCGTGAGCATACTGGTGCAGCCGGAGTAACTCATTTAGCGTTTTGCTTTTCAATGTCCGCTTACCGCATTTTTAAATTAGTCGCTATCGTACCTCCCTTCTTTCCTGAAAATCTGCAATAATCAGAGCATAACTCAACGAGGTGACCCATGAAAGCCATCCGCGTGCATGAATTCGGCCCTCCTGATGTGCTGAAAGTCGAGGATGTTCCCCAGCCCTCACCAAAAGCAGGCCAGGCGCTTGTGAAAATAAAAGCAGCTGGCGTCAACCCTGTGGACACCTATATGCGGTCGGGTCTTTTCTATAAAAAGGATCTGCCATATACGCCGGGTACCGACGCGGCGGGCGTTGTTGAAGCTGTCGGGGAAGGCGTGGAAGATATACGCCCCGGCGACAGGGTATATACCTCTGGCTCATTGACCGGAACATACGCGGAGCTGTGCCTGTGCAAGGCGGCCCAGCTCCACAGGCTGCCCGAGAAGCTCTCGTTCAGCCAGGGCGCGTGCATAGGCGTGCCTTACGCGACGGCTTACAGGGCGCTCATTCATAAAGCGGCTGCAAAGGCGGGCGAGAGCGTACTTGTCCACGGCGCAACGGGCGGCGTGGGCATGGCAACGGTACAGCTTGCGCGGGCGCTGGGCATGACAGTAATAGGGAGCGGCGGCACAGAAAAGGGCAGAAAGCTTGTCCTTGCCGAGGGCGCGCACTACGCGCTGGACCACAAGGAACCCGGCCACCTCATCGAGGCAGCGCGCATTGCCGGGGGCGGCATCGATGTCATAATCGAGTTCCTTGCCAATGTGAACCTTGCGGGGGACCTTAAGACGCTCTCTCCGTTCGGAAGGACTGTCGTAGTCGGGAACAGAGGGACTATCGAGATAGATCCGCGCGACCTCATGGCAAGGGACGCGAGCGTCATCGGGATGTCGCTCTTCAACGCGAATGAAAAGGAGCTTGCGTCCATACATTCAGGGCTTATCGCCGGTTTCGAAGCGGGTTATTTAAGGCCTGTGGCAGGCCGCGAGATAAAACTAAGCGACGCGAAAGATGCGCACCGCGCGATAATGGAAGAGAGCGCGTACGGGAAGATAGTGCTGATACCCTGAGAAGGGTCTTTAGCCGTCATTGCGAGGAGCGCAGCGACGAAGCAATCTGCTATTTTCAAAGGGTCTGAGATTGCTTATCTCGCCCCATCCCTGGGGCTCGACCCTTCGGGCTGCCGACCTTCGGCGCAGCATTCAATTTTTGCTATCCTGCAAAAATTGTCGCTTCGCTCGCAATGAAGCTTTTTGCGTCCCCCTTACTAAAGGGGGACTGAGCGGGATTACGGAGTTGAAAGATAATCTCCCCTGCCCCTCTTTAGAAAAGAGGGGTCAAGCATGGGCTTTTTTCAGCAGCCGGAAGGCCAGACCTGGTTTCTTCCATTCTCCTTGGCCTTATAGAGCGCCCTGTCAGCCGCTTCCACAAGCTCCTGCGCTTCGTTTGCGTCAGCAGGCAGCGTTGCAACCCCGAGGCTTAAAGTCAGCTTTCCTCCCGGCTGCAGCTCTTCATATGCGAACTCCTCTTCCTCGAACTTGCGCCTGATCCTCTCGGCTACGTTAAGAGCTACTTCAAGCGTAGTCTCCGGCAGTATGACGACGAACTCCTCGCCGCCGTACCGGGCGCACAGGTCCACTTCCCTTACAGCCTTGGAGAGCACCTCCGCGACCTTCTTCAATGCCATGTCGCCCTGCGCGTGGCCGTTCCTGTCGTTATAATTCTTGAAGTAATCGACATCCGCCATTATGAGCGAGAGAGGCCTCGAGAACCTGTGGCTGCTCTTCACCTCTTTTTCAAGCTCTGACCTGAAATACCTGTAGTTATAGAGGCCGGTAAGCCCGTCGGTTATCGCGAGGGCCTTCAGGGCATCGTCCCTCCTCTTTATGGACTCCACCATCACGTTGAACGAGCTTGAGAGCGTGCCGAGCTCGTCCTCCCTGTCCACCTCTATATTCGGCATCTCGCCTGCCGCCACCTTGTTCGTAGCCGAAGCCAGGTTCGTTATGGGCCTGGTCAGGTAATTGCCCATTATATAGGAGAGCAGGATGGAGAGAGCCACTGTCGCGAGCAGGACCGCGATATTGTACCTCAGTATGTCGAGCTCTACGTAGACCCGCTCGCTCGGGATTACGTACGCTATCGACCAGCTGTTATCGTTCCTCCCGTTTATGCCGGAGAGCTTGAGCGGCCTGAATATCATGAAGTGCTCCTTCCCTCCCTGCCAAAAGCTCTCCATGCCGCTATCGCCCTTTATCATGCGGCTGTAGATGGCCTTGAGGTCTCCCGGGGTCTTGTCGGTCACGGCCGGCGGGAAGGGCTCTGTCTCGCTTATATCAAGGCGGCTGTGGGCCAATATCAGTCCGTCGCCGTCGAGGATGAGCCCAAAGCCCCTGTCAGGGTTTACAAGCTTCTTCAGAAGCTTCTGAAAATGGTCCATGGTGACCTCGAAATGCAGTATGGCCATGTTCTTGCCGTTTACCGCTATCGGAGTCGCATTGGGGAGTACCCACCTGTGCGTGTCCTGCGAGATCACCGGGCGGCCCTGATATACCTGGCCTTCGGAGAGCTTGAACGCCTCCTGGAAAAACCGGTTCCTGGCCTCGTCGGATGAGAGGTCGTGCTCATGCGCGAGCTGATCGAATACTATCCTCGACACCTCTTTTCCGCTCGCGTCTATGAAGCAGGCCTCATCGAGCATGTCCGGGTATATGCCCCTCAGGTATTGAAGGGTCTTGTGCTGCTCCTTGAGCCAGTACTGCTTTCTCGGGGGATCGAGGTAATACATCGGAAAAGCCGTGTTCCTCGAAGCGGTAAGGATGTCCTTTCCGGTCTCCGCGAAATACCCTTCGACGACGCCGGAGATCTCCTCGAGGTTCCACTTCAGTTCCTTGAAGACGTTCTGGAAAAGGGAGTCCTTTGCCGAATGGTAGAAGAATGCGCTCGCAACAGCGAGCGGCAGGATGCCTACGAAGAGCAGGATGAGGGTGAATTTCGCCCTCAGGCTTTTTTTAAGGGATGTCATTGGATACTCCCCCGGATTTTAGATTCTTGTCAAGGCTGCTCAAAAAGTTCCAGATGCGAGGCCCCGGTTAAATCGGGGAGCGAGGAACGAGTCGTACTCTTCATGTACGCTGCAGTGACGAGCGCCGAAGATAACAAAGCAGATGGGACTTTTTCAGCAGCCTGATAAATAAAAAAAAGGACCCCTTGTTCTGTCAAGGGGTCCTTTTCTACGATGAACTGCTTAAGTGACCGGCTTCAGATGCTGCAAGCCCTTGCGTTATTTTTCCGGGCTTTTATCCTTCGCTAAAGCCCTTCAGGAGCTTTGCCCTGGTCGGATGCCTGAGACGCCTTATTGCCTTGGCCTCTATCTGACGCACCCTCTCACGGGTCACTCCCAATACTTTGCCGACCTCTTCGAGCGTATAGTCCTGCTTTTCGCCTATTCCGAACCTCATGCGGAGCACCTTCTCCTCCCTGGGCGTAAGGGTCTCCAGCACGGAATTGGTCTGGTCAGAAAGGTCCTTCTCTATGGCCGCATCGGCAGGCGAAGGGGATTTCTCGTCCTCTATGAAGTCTCCAAGCGAACTCTCCTCGTCGTCTCCGATAGGCGTCTCGAGGGAGAGCGTCTGCTTCATGAGCCTCAGTATCCTTCTGACCTTCTGGATGGGGATGTCCATCCTCTCGGCTATCTCTTCAGGATACGGCTCGCGGCCAAGCTCCTTTAAAAGCTGCCTTGAGGTCTGCAGGAGCCTGTTGATCGTCTCGATCATGTGGACAGGTATCCTGATGGTCCTGCCGTGGTCGGCGATGGACCTCGTGATAGCCTGCCGTATCCACCATGTGGCGTATGTGGAGAACTTGTAGCCCTTTTTATAATCGAACTTGTCTACGGCCTTCATGAGGCCGATGTTGCCTTCCTGGATAAGGTCCGAGAACTTGAGACCGAGGTTCACATACCTCTTTGCTATCGAGACGACAAGCCTCAGGTTGGCCTCAATCAGCCTCTGCTTGGCCTCCCACATATTGAAATCGTGGACCTTTACCTGGCGGGCAACTTCCTTCAGCTCAGTCCTCTTGATCTCAAGCCGCTTGAATATGCGCCTGATGCGGAGCTTTGCCCTCTCCTGCTTCCTGGCGCCCTTCTTGGACTCCTCGCGCTCGACGAAGTGCTCAAGGCGGACAATGCGTTTTACAATGCGCCTTATGAGCGCATTGCTCAGGTTTACATCCTTGAGGAGCTTATAGGCGCTCTCCGGCTTTCTTCTTTTGAGCCTCTCCAGCCTGGTAAGAACCTCGTCGGTAGCGGCTAAGGCTTCATCTTCCTGCTGCCCCTCTTCAGCCTCTTCCTCGAGGAGTTCTCTCAAAGAGGACTTGCCTGCCCTGACGCGGCCCACTACCCTCAATACTTCGATAACGGCAAAGGGACTCGTGAGGGTAAGCCTTCTGAGCTCGTTCCTGCTCTCCTCTATCCTCTTGGCGTAAACGATCTCTTCTTCCCTCTTGAGGAGAGGCACAGCGCCCATCTCCCTCATGTAAATCCTGACGGGATCCTCTACGCGCTCAACCTCTTCGACCTCCAGCTCTTCCCTGGGCTCGCTCGCCTCAACCGTCTCAGAGGCAGAGCCTTTTTCAGCGCTATCAACGACGTCGATCCCGAGATCTCCAAGTGTCTCAAGCAAGTTGTCCATCTCCTCCACTGAGAAATTATCCTGCGGAAACGCGTCGTTTATCTCATCGTAAGTGAGAAATCCCTTGTCCTTACCGATGTCGATAAGGTTAACAAGGTCACTGCTGTGATTATTGTTGCCGCCAGCCTTCTTGGTCATAAAACCCTTCCTTTACAATGCTCTCTCTAAGGGGCAGAAAATTATGTAATACTAACATAACTATAAGACAGTTGTCAAGCCCAGTCAAGTTAGCGTTTTTGCGCGGTTTTGAGGCTGCGAACTTGACCTGCCGTGGGCTGTATGTTAGACTTGTCAATTGGTCAATTTCGTTATTTTATAAGGGGTTATACGATCAGGTCTGTGACCTATGATACTTTTAAACAGAATTTTTAAATCCCGTGGTTACAAGGGGACGAGCTATCGGTAACAGAGCCTACAGAGCCCTCCTGGCCCTTTCGCTTTTTGCTTTTGCGCTGCTGGCCGGCTGCACGCCCAATGACCCGTACCGCCCTTTTGAGCGTAGCAGCAATATCTTCTATACCACTTTTCTTGAGCCGCCAAAGCACCTCGATCCGGCGCGCGCCTACAGCTCGGATGAGTATGATTTCCTCTCCCAGATCTATGAGCCGCCGCTGCAATACCATTACCTGAAAAAACCGTACACACTGATACCGCTTACCGTGGAAGATGTTCCGGAGCCTGCCTACTTCGGGACTGGAGGCGAACGAGTGCCTCAGGGGGCGCCCGCAAGCGCCGTGGCAAAGGCCGTATATGAGCTGAAGGTAAAGAAGGGCGTCATGTACCAGGAGCACCCGGCTTTTGCAAGGGACAGGAACGGGAAGCCGCTCTATTCCGGGCTTGACCCCGGTAGCCTCTCAGGCGTAAGCGGGCCTGGGGACTTCAAGATAAAGGGCACGAGAGAGCTTGCGGCAGACGACTTCATCTACCAGATAATGCGCCTTGCGGACCCGCAGGTCGAAAGCCCCGTGCTCTCCATATTGGAGAAGTACATATTGGGCCTCAAGGAATACTCGGAGGCTCTGCGTAAGGACCTCGATGAGATAAGGGCAAAGCGCAGGGCCGCCGCAGGCCTCGCCTATAACCAGGCAGCGGACGAGGAGCAAAACCCCATAATACTCGATTACCGTAGGCACCCGCTCCCCGGAGTCGAGAAGGTCGACAGCCACACATTCAGGATAATACTCAAGACCAAGTACCCGCAGTTCGTCTACTGGCTGGCCATGCCGTTCTTCTCTCCGATGCCCAGGGAGGCCGCGGAGTTCTACAAGCAGGGCGCGCTCGCCCGGAGGAATATCACCCTCGACAGGTATCCTGTGGGCACCGGCCCGTATGTAATGGAGACCTTCAATCCCAACATGGAGATAGCGCTCGCCAAAAACAATAACTTTCATTTCGAGCCCTATCCCGAGGAGGGCGAAGATGCCGATGAGAAGGCAGTCCTCTTGAGGTACGCGGGCCAGAAGCTCCCGTTCATAGAAAAAATTGTCTTCAAGCTCGAGAAGGAGGCCATCCCGCGCTGGAACAAATTCCTTCAGGGCTACTATGACAACTCAGGGATTACCTCCGACAGCTTTGACCAGGCCGTATCCATGTCGACCACGGGCAAGCCCGGGCTCACGGAAGAGATGAGCGAGCGCGGCATGAGGCTCCTGACATCGGTGAGGCCGTCGACCTACTACGCCGGCTTCAACATGCTCGACGATGTCGTCGGGGGCTACTCCACAGAGAAGCAGAAGCTCCGGCAGGCGATCTCCATTGCGCTCGATTACGAAGAGTACATCGAGATATTCAATAACGGCAGGGGCATGGCGGCGATGTCCGCGCTGCCGCCGGACATCTTCGGATATAAAGAAGGCAGAGAGGGCATAAACCCATACGTCTATGACTGGGACGAGGCAAGGAGGCGGCCCGTAAGGAAGACCATCCAGGAGGCGAAAAGGCTTCTGGCCGAGGCCGGGTATCCGGGCGGCAGGGACAGGAACGGCAGGCCCCTTGTCATCACCTTCGACAACCCCTGGACAGGCGCCGACTCGACGGCCATGATAAACTGGTACATTAAAAAATTCGCCCTCCTCGGCATACAGCTCGAGAACAGGACGACCGACTACAACCGCTTCCAGGAGAAGATGTTCGGGGGCAACTTCCAGTTCTTCTCATGGGGATGGAATGCGGACTACCCTGACCCGGAGAACTTCTTCTTCCTTCTCGTGGGATCGAACAGCAAGGTGGCGCACCAGGGAGAGAACGCGGCCAACTACTCGAACCCCGAGTTCGACAGGCTCTTCAAGCAGATGGAGAACATGGACAACGGGCCTGAGCGCCAGAAGGTAATAGACGAGATGACGGCGATTGCGCGCTCTGACGCGCCCTGGGTATGGGGCTTTCACCCCGTGGCCTTCTCTCTCCAGCACGGCTGGGTCGAGAACGTAAAGCCAAACCCGATGGCGAACAACACGATGAAGTACATAAAGATAGACTCCTCGGAGAGGCAGGCCAGGAGGGACGCGTGGAACAGGCCCAATGTATGGCCGGTCATTATTGCCATAGCAATACTCGCCATATCATCGCTCCCGGCCATAATCACCATGAGGCGCAAGCGCGGGCTGGGGAAAAAGGATTAACAAAGCCCATGGTAAGCTGGGCGGCCATATATTGCTTTTTCCCCTCTCCCCAATGGGGAGAGGGCAGGGGTGAGGGGGATATAAGTTTAAAAGCCCCCCTCACCTTACTCCTCTCCCCCAAAGGGAGAGGAAATAAACTCTCGCGCCGCACACTGAAAAATATATGCTTTCATACATAATTCGACGCATACTCTATGCCATTCCTATAATCATAGGCGTGAATGTCCTAACGGCGCTGCTCTTTTTCTATGTCAACAAGCCGGACGACATGGCAAGGAAGATTCTCGGCGAGAAGAACGTCACGCCCGCGGCCATCGAGAACTGGAAGAGGGACCACGGCTACAACCTCCCCAGCTTCGTGAACACGGAAGAGGAAGGCGTAAAGCGGGTAACCGAGACTATCTTCTTCCAGAAGTCCGTGCCTCTGCTCTGGTTTGACTTCGGCAGGTCTGACAGGAACAACATCGACATCGGCCGGGAGATAAAGACGCGCATGTGGCCGAGCCTCGCCATCAGCCTCCCGATGTTCACGGCAGGGCTTGTCATAAACCTGTTTCTGGCCATGATGCTCGCCTACTACCGGGCGACCTACATCGATATATGGGGAGTGGTGCTGGCCGTCGTCCTCATGTCCGTATCCACCCTCTTCTACATCATCGGCGGGCAGTATATCCTGGGCAAGATATTGCGGCTCTTTCCCATATCAGGCTACGACACGGGCCTCCACGCGGCCAAGTTCCTCGTTCTGCCGGTCATAATCGGCATCATAGCCTCTATCGGGGTCGGCGTAAGGTTCTACCGGACGGTATTCCTCGAAGAGATAAACAAGGACCACATAAGGACCGCGCGGGCAAAGGGCCTCACGGAGGGACGGGTGCTATTCAAGCACGCCTTGAAGAACGCCATGATACCGGTACTTACGAACGTGGTCGTCTCCATACCGTTCCTCTTTTACGGGAGCCTCATAATGGAGACCTTCTTCGCGATACCGGGGCTCGGCAACTTCACCATAGACGCCATA
>Ga0209341_10000677_pt1 | contig 35109 bp, 24 predicted proteins | sample RifCSP13_2_FD_184020 | JGI IMG/M metagenome (GOLD analysis project Ga0209341, IMG submission 184020) | Soil microbial communities from Rifle, Colorado - Rifle CSP2_sed 13_2 (SPAdes) (version 2) | ecosystem: Environmental > Terrestrial > Deep subsurface > Rock core/Sediment | place: Rifle...
GGAGGCGGCCCCGGCCCCGGTGACGGGGGAAACGGCGCCGGCGGAAGAGGGTGGGGAAAAGTATATCCCCTGCCCGAACTGCGGAACCATGGTGAAACCGACCGATGCGGAGTGCTTCGTCTGCGGCGCGAAGCTGTAGCGGGGCGCTCTTCGTCCTCGCGGTCCTCACGCTGGCCGGCCTGGGCCTAGGGGGGGAGCCCCTCCCCCAACCCGCGCTCGCCCCGACGATCACCGCCACGGTGCCTTCCGCGGACGCGATGGGCGTCGACCCGAACGGCACGATCCAGGTAACGTTCTCGGAGGCGATGGACCCGGCGACGGTGAACGTCTCGATCCAACCGCTCGCGGCACTCTCGCGATCGTGGGTCAACGCGTCCGTCCTGGACGTCACGCCGGACCCACCGGGCCTGACGAACTGCACGATCTACACGGTCACGATCGGGGGAAACGACACGGACGAGGGCATCCCCCTGGCGGCAGGGTCCGTGCCGAACCCCTGGTCCTTCCTGACCGCCTGCGACCGGCCGTACGTCGTCTCCACGGTCCCCGCGGACGGGGCCCGGAGCGTGCTCCCGGACGCGGACGTCGTCGTGACGTTCAGCGAGGCGATCGACTGCACGATCCCCCAGACCCGGCTCACGTTCCTCCCCGCCTTGAGCCCGCCAGGGACGTTCACGACGTCGTGCAGCGCGAACCTCACCGTGTGGACGCTCCGCTTCACGGGCGGCACCCGGTTCACGACGGGCGCGACGTACACCGCCACGATGACGGCGCAGAGCAACGACACGCACGACGACCTCGTCCCGTCCCCGGTCTCGAACCCGTGGACGTTCTTCGTGAACGCACCTCCTCTCGTGTCGAAGCCGTCCCTGTCCCGCTCGGGGTGTCTGGACTCCGGAACTCTCCTGCGGATTTCTTGGACGATGTCCGATGAGGACGCGGCGACCACGCTATCCGTGCGGCTCTCGTACGTGGACGGGACGACCTGGGTGACATTCCACGGCCCGGCGACCGGCTTCCCGGCGGCCGCCACGTATGACTGGGTCCTTCCCCCCGCGGATGTGACGACGCGAGTCCGGGTCGAGGTCACGGACAGCGCCCCGGTTTCCACGACGAACGAGAGCGACGGCTTCCGGATCGATGCGGGTCCGCCGCGGATCACGTCCACGACGCCCCCGGACGGGAGCACGGGCTTCCCGCGGGACTCCGCCGTCGTCATCGTCTTCTCCGAGCCGATGGACCCGGACTCCGTGAACGCCTCGATCTCGACGGACCCGCCGATGCCGGGCAGCACGCTCGTCTGGGTCTCCTCGAGTGCGGTCCGGATCGTGCCCGTGAGTTTGCCGGGGAACGCGACGTACACGGTCACGGTCGGTCCGACCGCGCTGGACACGTGCGACCCCGGCCGGTCGCTCGCGCCCGGCCCCGTCCCAAACCCGTTCACGTTCACGACCGCCAAGGCGCAGTCGTTCGCCCCCGGGTTCCTCCGGGTCCTGACGTACGACGAGACGACCGTGACCCTCGAGTGGGGCGGCGTCTCGCGCTACGAGACCGGGGACCCGATCCCGGCGGGCGTCTCGATCTCGTACCGCGTGTTCCGCGACAACGGCACGGGGCTCGGGCTGATCGTCGGCACCTTTGGGGCGAACCGGACGACGGACCGCGGCCTCCTGACCGGGCACACGTACACGTACTGGGTCATCGCGATCGTCGACGGCGTCCCGTCGGACTCCACGTACTCCGTGGTCATCCGGACGCTGGATCCGCTCTTGGAGCGGCCGGAGGGCCGCCTCTCCGTCCTCGTCGCTCTGGCGGCGGTCGGCGTCGCCGGGGCCGCGGGCGCGTGGATGCGGCAGCGTCGCAAGAAGGCGGAGGCACAGGCCGCGATGGCGGGAGAGATCCGCGAGATGGTCGCCCTCGTCCGCCAGGCGCGGGCGGAGCCGAACCCCGGGCAGCGGATGAAGGCGGAGGAGGCCCTCCAGTCGCACTTCCGCGGCCTCGTCAAGGGCGAGACGGACGAGGCGGACCCGCGACTCGACGGCCTGTACCGCGCCCTCGCGGCGGCCCTGATCCACAGCCCGGAGATCGACCTCTCGCGGGGCCGGGGGCTCGTCGACGCGCGGCTCGGGGATCTCGCGCCCCGGCTGCGCGAGCACGGTGCCGCCTACCGGCTCCTGAGCGAGGCGGAGGCGAGCGTCCAGTCCGAGTTGTTCCGGACCCTGCCCCCGTCCGCGCAGAAGGCCCTCCTCCTCGTGTACTTCTACGGCCTCGAGGAGTACCTGAGCTACCGGCTGCGCGGGCTGATCCCCGCGGGGGCGACCCTCCTCCTCGGCGAGCGCGGGCACATCAACGTCCGCCGCCGCGGCTGGGAGGCGCAGTGGGCGGGGCTCACCCTCGGGAACCTCCTCTTCGTGCTGGACCACAACACGCACTTCTTCGTCGCCGACGTGGAGCGTTGGGCGACGGAGGTCGAGCCCCTCCTCAAGGAGGCGGTCGACGCGCGGAACCGGACCGCCCACCCGTCGAAGGACGCGCCCCCGCTCGACCGGGTGCGGGACCTCGTGTACGGGGCGATCCCCGCGGTCGAGTCGATCCTGCGATGGCCGAAGGGGCCCGTGGCGTCGTAGTCAGTCCCGGGCCACGCGCGCGCCCTTGAGCTCCCGGACCTTCACACGCAGCCGCTCCCCCGTCCGCGGGTCCTCGAGGCGGACCGTCTCCCCGACGCTCACGACGCGGTACCGGCCCCGCCGCCAGGCGATCGTGTCGCCCTCCCGGAACCCGGCAATCCGGACCCGGTACGTCGCCCGGTACTGCTCCTTCCCCTGCTTCTGCGTCTGCAGGGTCGCGCTCGACGCGACCGCACCGCCGAGGGCTTTCGCGAGGTCCCGCGCGAGGCGCTTCGCGAACGCGTTCGTGCTCACGCGCACGTCCAGCCCGCCGCGGACCTCTTCGACCCGGCTCACGAAGTCCCGCCCCGTCGGCGCCCGCTCCACGAGTCCCCGCGCCTCCCGGACCTCGTCGTCCGTGAGCTCGCGGCCCTCCGCGCGGACCTGGACCGTGCCGACGAAGAACTTCCCCTTCTGGCGGGAGCACGTCGGGCACTGCCCGATGTGGACGCGGACGCGGCTGTGGAACGAGTCCACGATCTCCCACGGGCCGACCGTGCAGACGGCCTTCACCGTCACCGCCACGTTCCGCTCGTCCTGCGGACGGAGGTCGTACGTGTAGCGGGCTTTCGAGACGTGCGGGTCGCGCCGCGCGTGCATCGGGATCAGGTCGAGCATCACGTCCTCCAGGGTCGCGGACATCCAGGAGGAGCCGATCTGCAGCTTCGCGCAGTGCGCGCACTGAACGACGTCCATGTACTCCGCCGCGGTCACGAGGGTGTGCTTCCTCCGGAAGTCCACCTCGCACAGCCCCTCGAGCGTCGGGCCGTCCCGGCCGCATTCCACGCAGAACGCCATCGCGCGGCGTCGAACGCGGGGGCGGGAGATAACCCTTGGGTCACCCGGCGCCGGGGACCACGACCATCTGCGCGTGGGGTTCGCCCTCGATCCAGAGGACGCCGTCCCCCTCCACGTACCCCGCCCGCCGCGCGGCCTCGACCGTCTCCTTCCCGACGAAGTTCCCGATCGTCGCGCCGCGGAGCCGCTCGAGGAACTCCGCCTCCGTGAGCCGCTCCCCGTCGTAGAAGGAGGACACGTGGAGGCGGAGGTCGCCCTCGCGCAGGGTCCGCCCGAGGAGGCGCTCGTCGCACGCCGCCACGAGGACCTCCGGGCCGCGCGTGTACACCTTCACACAGATCGCCGTGGGATCGCCACCGATGGACGAGCGCGGGAGTCGATAAAGGTGCGGTCTACAGGCGCGCGACGAGGCGGTACACGCCCTGGACCGGGCTGTACAGCTCGCCCTCCTGCTTCCACTTCCGGAGCCACGCCTCCGCGCGCTCTCGCGGGATTCCGCGCTGGTCCGCGAGGGAGACGATGTCCTCGTGGTTCGCGCCTGGTCCCGTCTCCGTGCCGCCGAGTTCCGCGATGATGTCCCGGAGGCGCACGATCTGATCGCGCTGGGACGCAGGGACTCCCGTTGCGACGATGTCGATGTCGATGTGCCCGCCGCCGCCGGCCTCCATCGCGACCTGCCGGAGCCAGTACTCGATGATCCCGACCGCGCGGTCCGCGTCCTGGATGTCGACGAGCGGGCTCAAGCGCGTGCGGGCGGAGGCCTCCGCGAATCGGACGAACGCCTCCAGCTGGCGGGGCGTGATGGGCACGGTGCCGGCCTCCGCTTCCCGGCGGATCTCCAGATAGTGGTCGCGGATCCGGGCCATCGCATCGGGCGTCATGACGGGATAGAAGCGCTTCGCAAACGCGACGTATTTTCGCAGGAACTCCGGCTCGTAGTACGGAACGTGCGTGGACCGCATCGGCTCGGGCACGGGCGAGCCGCCCGTCTCGTCGCGGGCGCGCTGGACCTCGCCGAGCAGGTGGCCCTGGAGGATGTGGTCCGCCATGTCCTTGTCGCGCTTCGCCTCCGGGATGTCTTGGATCACGAAGATCGCGTCGAACCGGGAGAGCAACGCGGGCTCCAGGTTGATCTGGTCGCCGAGGTACTTCTCCTTCACGAACCGCCCGAACTGAGGGTTCGCCGCCGCCAACACGGCGCAGCGGGCGGGGAGCGTGGCGGTGATCCCCGCCTTGGAGATGTGGACCATCTGCTCCTCCATCGCCTGGTGGATGCTGCCGCGGTCCTGCGGGCTCATCTTCTCGATTTCGTCGATGAAACAGACCCCACGATCCGACAGCACGAGCGCCCCCGCTTCAAGGGTCCACCGGCCCTCGCCAAAATCGTCGCGCACGGCAGCCGCGAGCAATCCGGCTGCACTCGTGCCCTTCCCGCTGACCATGATTCCGCGAGGAGCGACTTGGCTCATGTACAGGAGCAACTGGCTCTTGGCCGTGTTGTGGCTCACGATTCCGTTGGCGATGAATCGTTGCGGCCCAGGGACCTCGATGTCGTACACGGTGGCGAGGCCGGCCGGGCGAATCGACACAATCCGTTCCGAGTTCTTCCTATGGCGCCGTCGTGCGAGGCCGGACACGGACTCCACGACCGCACGGAGTCGGGCGGTCTTCTTCCGGCTCGCGAATCCGACGTGGCGCGCGAATTGGAGGATGGATTCCGTTTGACGAACCACGAGGGAACCGTTTGGTCCCCCATTAACAGCACTACCCCGAAGGGAGTGAGAGGCCCCGCTCGCACTCCATAGAATCCGAGCATGGATTCCCCACCGAAGCAGCAGGACTTGGACATCGCGCAGGAGTTCCAGACTCATCGATCGGAGTGTGATCGCCGTCCGTCCGCGCCCCTTCGCGAAACACGAGCCATCTGCCTCGAACAACCACTTGAGGAAAGAACTCACGACGGAGTTTCGTGAAGCAAGGATCGAGTCGGGGACCCGCTTTTCGGAGAGGACCGACAGCCATCGGGCAATGGGAGTTCGGTCGACCTGGTAGTAGTCAACTTTCCCGCGCCTGGCCTGGCGGTTCGGACGGACCCCGAAGACGGTCTTGAACAGTCGGATCATCGTTCGTGCGAGGTCGAGCTCGCCTTGGGCAATCATGAAACCGATTCGGCGCTTCTGTGTCCATCCGTCTCCAAGGACGTATCCCATGATCGCCGCGAGCCCCTCGTCGACGTGCGGGGGGACCTTCACATGCCAACTCCTGTGGTAGTACCTGGGCTCGGTCCAGCCTGTGGGAACCAATGCCGCCTTCGTGCACTGGATGCTCGACGCAACGCGGAGGCGATCCCCCACGCGGAGTTCGTCCAACCGCTTCCACTCGCCCCTTCGCGCGCTGGGGTTCCAGGCGAGCAGGGGATGATCATACGTCCCCTTGATGCACTTCCCCGTTTCCGTCGTCAGTTCGAGGACTGGCTGCCGTTCGTATCGGTGGAAGCGCGTCGCCCACGCGTTCCGGCCGCTTCCCGCCCCCAGCCGGACTTGAACGCGGATGGGCTGGAGGTGTCGCTCCCCCATCTTCTCGAGTTTGACTACGGTCCCATCCGCACGGATCACGCGCTCGTCTCCCACGAGGCATCCGGGATCCCCGACGAGCAATAGATGCGAGTCACCGCGAATCCTCGTCCCGTCCGGCAACCGCTTCGTGACACCGCCGAACAGCTGGAGCGCGAGCGCCTCCTTCTCCCTTTCCAGGCCGTAGATCGCAGGTGCGATGGATTGAACGACGCGGTCCAGCATCCCTGGGCGCGCTGCTTCCTCTCTGATGCGCTCGACGTCCGCCGGCGTGATCTCGATCTCCTCGAACTCGACCTGTTCCATCTCCACGCTGCTGACGTCGAGGAAGATGTCGAAGATCGTCGACTTCGCGCCGGGGCGCCCCCGCTGCGCGCTCCGGAGGATGCCATTCAGGACGACGCGCTCGCCGGGGGTGATCTGCCCCGTGATGTCGTCCTCGATGTACGCCTCCAGCCGCTGCGGCTCCTCCCCGCCGCGCAGGATTTCGGGCGGCTCCTGGATCTCGATCTTCTGCGTGTCGAGGTACTGCGACTGCTCTCCGAGCAGGGTGAACTTCGTGCTCGTGGCGGCGCGGCCGCAGCCGCCCTGATCGGCGGCGCACTCCATCGGCTCCCGAAACGTTGTCCCCTCCTGCGGCTCCTTGATTACCGCGTTGCAGCGCAGGCACCGGAACATCGCGTCCACGACCCTGGGCCGGACCTCCGTCGCCTTCCGGACGAGGCCGTCCACGGTGACGAACCGCCCGAGGTGCTCCGCACGCAGGTCCCGGGCCATGATCCGCGCGTCCCGCGGGACCGCCTTCACGCGCAGGTGCACGTGGATCGGCTCGTCCCCCGGCGGTGCGACCCGCGTGATCGCCTCCTCGCCCGCGGCGATCGCGTTCGCGGGATGGCGCAGGAAGTAGATTGCGAAGTCCGTGTCGAACCGGTTCAGTTCCTCGAACGGGACCTCGAGGCTCCGCGTCTCCGGGTACGCGTCCGCGATCGAGAGGATGCGGCCCGCGTAGTCGAAGGCGTCGAAGAACTCCTCCCACTTCTGGACGAGCTCCGCAGGCGAGTATTCGGGCACCGGGTGCTCCTCCCCGACCTTGGGCGAGGTCCGCGGGGGCGCCGTCCCCATCATAAAGACATGCCCTCCCGTTCCTCTGGAACCCGCAAGAAGCGACGCTGCACGCGAAGCGCGCTCACTCGCACGCGGACCGGCCGCAGATCCGGCAAGTCACGCAGCCGGAGGCGTGGGCGAGCGGACCGCCGCAGTCGGGGCACACCTCGGGGCGAGCCGCGGGCCCCGCGGACAGGAGGTCGGAGGTCGAATCCCATGCGTCCATCCCGCAACCGGTCCACGATGTGCGCGGGGGACCAAGAGCGTTGGCGGCGGTCGCCCGAAACTTTCACTCGCATCAGTGGAAACGCCGGGGGGCTCCGCGGGGCCCTCACGCTTTAAGTACGAGCGGCCGGATTCGGAGGTCCTGGGATGGGCACTGCACTCGAGGACGTGATCGTCCAGAACAGCCAGCACTCCCTCGTGATCAACGAGGTCATGCTCCTGCTCGCAGAGAAACGAACGTCGCTCTCCGCGCTCAACGCGGGCATCGCGGTCGTCGCCGTCCCCCTCTCGATCCTCAGCTTCCTCATCGCGACCTCGCGGTACTACGAGGCGCTCGCGGTCATGCACCTCCTCGCGCCCCTCTGGGCGGCGTGCGCGATCCTGTTCGTGCTCGGGATGTACATCATCCTGCGCTCGATCCTCCGGAGCCGGCGGTTCGACGCGCGGATCGCGGAGCTCAAGGCGAGGGACGAGGAGGTCCGCCAGCTGATCAGCGTGGACTGAGCCACGCGGCGAACGCGAGGCGGACGCCCGGCCCGGCGCCGTCGAGCGACGGATACGTCCAGGCGCTCTCGAACCGCGTGGGCGGCGGACGGACGTCCGGGATCCGGACGACCTCGGGACCGCCCGGTTCCCCGCCCACGAGGAGGAAGGCCCAACCCGGACGGAGGAGGGATGCCGCGAGGGCCGCCACGCGAGCATTGGCGGCGGAGAAGTCCAGCGAGGGTTCCTCGCTCCGCACGTGGACCTCGATCCGGAGGAACGTCTCGACCGTCGTCCCCGCCGGCACCACCACGAACGCGCCGTCGTCCTCGTAGCCGAGGCCATCGAGGGGCGTGCGGAAGAGGGCGAGGCGCACGTCCTCCGCGTACGCGGCGCCCCACGCGCCGTCGTCCGTCGGCGGGGCACCGCCCCACGTGAGCACGGCTCCGATCGCAAGCGCGAGGACGACGAAGAGGAGGACTCCGTCCGCGAGGGCCTCGAAGCCGTCCGCGTTCATGGTTCCCACACCGTGGCGGCGATGCGGCCCGGCTCCGTCGGGTCCCCGATCAGGCTCGCGGCGGTGGCGGCCGTCCGCCAAGTGCCTGCGCGGTCCCCGTCCGCGACCGTCCACCGGGACCCGGTCGCGAGGTTCCACACGACGATTTCGAACGGAAGCCCGGTCGCCACGGGACGGAGTGCCTCGCTCCCCGCGGCGAGGAGGGCCCCCTCGTCAATCCTTCCATGGCCCACGGTCCATCGGGGATCGTCGAGGACCGCGGCAAGCAGGTCGTCCGCGAGCGCTTCGAGCCGCTCCCCGCGCGCCCGCGCCTCCCGGGCGACGTACGCCTCCGCGAAGGCCCCGAAGAACAGGGAGAACGCGAGGACCGCCGCCGCGAGGAGGGCGAGGTCGTCCACCGCCTGGACGCCGGAAACGTCGCGCACGGGGCTTGCACGGTCGTCCGCGACCCTGTAGTTTCCGCGTACATGTAACAAGAGGAGCCAAGCCGACCGCGCGACCTCCCTCCGTGCGGAGGAACGTAGGCGGTGTTCGACGACACGGAGGTCGACGCGGACGGACGGCTCCTCGTCCGGTGCGAGGACGCGCCGGAGGAAGCGGTCGACCTAGGAAAGCCCGAGTGCCTGGCAGCGGTCCTTCGCCACCTGCGGGACGAGGCCGGTGTGCGGGGCGTCGTCCTCGTCCACGAGAGGGAACGGGCGTACGGGCCGCGGGCGATGGCGGCGCTGAACAGGCTCCTCGCGATCGCGCGTCTCCTTGACCAGCTCGCGCAGCGCGCGCCGGCCCCGAACTTCCCGGAGTTCTCCGCTCGCGAGGTCGAGGCCGTGTGCGCGAAGTGCGAGTTCCGTCCCGCCGCGATGTTCGCGACGCTCCGCGATTCCCTGCTCGGCGACCCCCGGGCGTTCGTCGGGGCCCTCCGCGAAGTCGCCGCCAACCTCTCGCGGTACGAGGAGGACGGCTGCCGCGCCTGCACAGGGGCGACGGTCCAGGACCTCCGGATCCTGGTTGCGGAGCTCGAGCACGCGGCGGGGGGTTAGGCCGTGGAGTCGCTGCTCCCGGAGGTCGAGCGGGTCGACGAAGCCGGGTGGGCCGACGAGATCCTGGCGGCGTTCTCGGACTACCGGGAGCGGCCCCGGTTCTCCGCGTCGTGGGTCATCCCGCAACCCCCGCCGGAGGCCGAGCTTGCGCGGGAATATCGCGTCGACGGGTCCCGCGTCCGGCTCTACCGCCTGCCGGGCGGCACGGAGTCCCTGTACTTCGTCGCGCCCGGGGAGTACGCGCTCCCGACCGCGCACGTGTCCCTCGTCCACCTCGCCCGGGAGGCCGTGCGGCGCGCGGCGCCGGGGCGGGTCCGCCTCGACCGGCCGGAGGATGTCCGGGAGTACGTCGCGCGGTTCGCGGAGCGGGCGATTCCGCGGTTGGCGGCGGAGCGCGGGATCTCCCTCGGGACGGACCGGGCCTCGGAGGTCGCGACCGCCCGGCGCCTCGCAGCGGTCTTGGCGGCGTACACGGCGGGCCTGGGCGTCGTGGAGATTCCCCTCCGGGACCCGAACGTGCAGGACGTGTACATTGACGCGCCGGCCGGGGCCACTCCCCTGTACGTAACGATCGCGGACGTGGGCGACGGACTCCATGCGCGATGCGTGACGAACGTCTACCTCACGGCGCCGGACGCGGAGGCCCTCCTTGCGCGGTTCCGGCTCGAGAGCGGCCGGCCGTTCTCGGAGTCCATGCCCGTCCTTGAAACGAACCTGGAGGCGTTCCGCGTGCGAGCGACCGTCGTGGGGCCGCCGCTGAGCCCGGACGGATTGGCGGTCGCCCTTCGCCGCCACTCCACGGAACCGTGGACGCTGCCGCGGCTGATCGCGGCGGGCGCCCTGACCCCGTTGGCGGCGGGGCTCCTCTCCTTCCTGATCGACGGGCGCTCGACGATCCTCGTCGCGGGCGCGCGCGGCGCGGGGAAGTCCTCCCTCCTCGGCGCCCTCCTGTTCGAGTTCCCGCGGAGCCAACGCATCCTGACGATCGAGGACACGCGGGAGCTGCCCACGGGGCATCTGCAGTCCCTCGGGTACAAGGTCCAGGCGCTGTTCGTGCGCTCCACGCTCGGGGGCTCCGAGATGTCCGCGGACGACGCCCTGCGCGTGAGCCTGCGCCTCGGCGAGAGCGCGATCATCCTCGGCGAGGTCCGGGGACAGGAGGCGCGGACCCTGTACGAGGCGATGCGCGCGGGGACCGCGGGGAGCGCGGTCCTCGGCACGATCCACGGGAATTCCTCGAAGGCGGTGTACGAGCGGATCGTCCACGACATGGGCATCCCCGCGTCCTCGTTCACCGCCACGGACGTTGTCGCGGTGGCGGGGCTCGTGCGGCCGGGAGGGAGCCAACGGGCCCGCCGCCGCTTGCTCGAGATCACGGAGGTCGAGAGGTCCCGCGGCCCCGGGGAATTCGCGGCCCTCCTCGCGTACGACCCGCGGGCGGATGGGGTACGCGAGGGCTCGGGCTTCACCGCCAGCGAGCGGATCCGCGCGATCGCGGAGGCGTGGTCCCTCTCGTACGAGGAGGCGCTCGAGAACATCCGGGTTCGCGCTGCGATCCGAGAGGCGCTCGTGGAGGCGTCGCCCGAGCGTCCGGAGACCCTGTCGGCAGATTGGGTCGCGCGCGCGAACTCCGCGTACTGGAGCCTCGTGGAGGACGGGACGCACGGGGACGACCTGCACCGGGCATGGTGCGACTGGTTCCGGGGTGCCCTCGGTGACTGACCGCTTCGTCGCGGCCTGCCGATGGGCGGCGCGGGTGACGCATGCGTCCCCGAAACGGAGCACGGACGCCGCAGAGTCACGGATGCGCCGCGCGGTCGCGGACCTCACCGAGGCCCGTCAGCGCTTGGACGCGGTCCCGGAACCGAGGCGAGCCCGGGAACACGTGCGCCTCGCGCGGTTGGAGCGGCGGGCGGACGCGCGACGGATCGCCTTCGAATCGCCGCCCATCCTCGAAGCGCTCGCGTTCGCAGGGTTGGCGGTGGAGCCGTTCGAGGTCTCGGCGCTCGCGAACCTCATCGCCTCCATGCTTTTCGCTCCTGCGATCCTCGGGTTCGCCGCCATCATCCTCCTCGGCGGCCCGCTCTTCGTCTCCCCGCTCCTGCTCTCGGTCCCGCTCCTGGGATACGTCCTCGTGCTCGGCTACCCCCCGTCCGTCGCGAAGCGGGCGCGGCGCGCAGCGTACGGGGAGACCCCGGAGGTCGCGAACTACCTCGCGATGAGCCTGCGCGTCCGCCCCTCGCTCGACCGCGCGATCGCGTTCGCCTCCGAGCACGGGGACGGGCCGCTCGCGTCGCGGCTCCGCCGCGCCCTGTGGGAGGTCCACGTGCGGTCGTCCACCCGGGTCGAGGCGGCGTTCACCGCGCTCGCGGACGCCGTCGGCCCGTGGAACCCGGACTGGAAGCGCGCCTCGTACGTGGTCGCCCACGCGGTCCGGGAGGGATCCCGAGAGGGCATCGCGCGAGCGCTCGACCGCGCCCTGTCCATCGTCTACGACGGCACCCGACGGCGGCTCCAAGACTACGCGGCTTCCCTCCGCGGCCCGACGACGGCGCTCTTCGCCCTCGGCGTCCTTCTCCCACTGGTCGTCGGCTCCATGCTCCCCCTCCTCTCCCTCTCCGGGTTCTCGCCGACCGCGCTCGAGGTCATGGACCCGAGGCCCGCGGACCCGCTCCCGTGGATCCTCCTCCTCGACGTCGCCTTCCCGGCGATGACATTCGGCTTGGCCCACCACGTCTCCTGCGGGCGGCCCGGGCGAGACCGCGGATGCCCTTCCGCGCAATCATGGAAATTCCTCGGCCCCCTCGGGTTCGTGGCCGCGTCGGCGGTCGTTGCCAGCGTCGCGTTCCCGGGCGCGGTCTCGCCCCTCGCGGCGGTCGGTGTGATCGTTGGCGGTTTGGCGGTGGCGGCCCATCTCACCACGCGCGACGCCGCGCGGGAGCGACGGCGGTCCGAGGCCCTGGAGCGGGAATTCCCGGACGCGTTGTTCCAGCTCGGGACGCGCCTGGGGGAGGGCCGAGGACTGGATGACTCGTTCCTCGCAGTCGCGGACGGGCTGCACGGCACCGCCGCGGGCGACCTGTTCGGGCGGATCGCGCGGAGCCTTCGCCTCGGGGGCGGGACGGTCGAGGCCGCGCTGTTCGGGCCGGACGGCGCCCTGGCGGCGACGAACTCCCGCACGGTCCGCGCGACCCTGCGCATGGTCGTCGACATCGCTGCCAAGGATCCGGCGACGGCCGGTCGCGCGACGATTGAGATGTCCTCCCACCTCCGAGACCTCGAGGGCGTGGAGCGGGACCTGCGCGCAGAACTCCGTCCGACCGTGGACGCGATGCGCGCGACCGCCGCGTTCTTCGGCCCCGTCGTGCTCGGCGTGACGGGCGCGCTGTACGCGCTCCTCTCGGAGGCGTTCGCGGGGTTCGCGGCCCTCCCGATGGACCCGCCGGTGTTCCACGCCGCGCTCGGCGTCTACCTCGTCCTGACGACCGCCGCGATCCTGCACTTCGCGTCCCGAATCGAGGGGGGCGGGGCGGGCACGTTTGGCGCGGGGCTCGCCCGCACGCTGCCCCTCGGCTATGGCCTGTTCGCCGCCACGCTGCTCCTCGCGGGCCTCGCCCTCTAGTTCGTCACGGTCCACGCGGCCGCCGCAGTCGTGTACACCCAGTAGCCTTGCCCGGCGGACAGTGTCGTCGTCATCGGCAGTGCTTGGAGGTAGTACTGCGGCGTGGCGCTGTATCCTTCGAGCCGCGTCACGGGCACGCCCGTGAACGCCACGCTTGCGATCCGCGCGTTGAAGCTCCCGTACCCGACGAAGTTCCAGCCCGCCACGAGGTTGATCGTGGTGCTCGCGGGCACCTGACCCGCGATCGTGAAGTCGTCCGCGGACGCGAGGTCGACCCACAGCGCCATGCCCAGCGTGACCGTGCGGAGGTCGGCCGTCCGGCCGAAGTACGCGGCCTTCCACGGGTCCGCAGGGTCCGAGGCGACGAACGTGCGTGCCGTGCGCCAGCTCATCGTCTGGAGCGCCGTCTCGATCCGCGTGTCGACGGGGACGACGGGGACGGAGATCAGGTTCCGGCCGCCGCTCAACGAGCGCGTGAACTTGGCGGCCTGCGTAAGGCTGTTCGCGGTGCCGCCCGCGTTCACGGCGCGCACGTAGTAGAAATACGAGCTCGTGTCGCCGCTCCCCGCGCCGACGTGGTCGTACTGGAACTGCGCGGAACCGATGTTGTCCTGCAAGAGCGCGTAGGTCGCGCCCGTGGCGTCGTATGTCGTCCCGAAGTACACCTGGAACTTGTCCACGGCAGGGCCGGAGTAGGCCCAGGTGAGGTGCACCGTGGTGAATCCCGCGGCCGTGAGCTCCGCCTGCGCGTTCGTCGGTGGGCTTGGAGGCGGGACCACGGTCCCGGCGATTACGAGGAACGACCGGTTCCCGGTCCAGAAGCCGCCCCAGTTCCCGGCGACGTCCTGCCCGTGGACCCAGAGGATCTGCGTGCTCCCCTCGGGCCACGTCGCGGTCACGGAGGCCTGCACGTTCTCCCACACGTTGTCGAACGGGCCGCCGACGGCGGACATCGGGATCGCGCTCGGACCGCCGAAGTCCGCGGGCGTCGGCTCCGTCGCTTGCACGAACGCCTCGGCGGCGGCGATGTTGCTGTTCCCCCGCAGGGTGTCGTCGACGGTCGCGTTGAACGTCACGGGCTGCCCGTTCCGCGCCGGGTTCGGAGACAGTCGCAGGCTCCCGGGTCGCACGAGCGGACCTTCGTTGTCCGCTCCCGGTCGGGCAATGCAGAACGTCCCGTCCGAGGAGTCCTGGGCCGAGAACTGCGGCGTCCCCGTATCGAGGACGACGACGCGGATGAGGTACCCGCATCCGTTCCTCCACGTGGAGATGTCCAGCGAATCGGAGCTCGCGGCGGCGGCGACGGTCTTCGCCAGTGTCCACGACGCGCCGGAGTCCGCGCTGTACCAGATCTCCTGGCTGCTCAGCGGCTGCGAACGCTGCCACGTCACGGAGAGCGGGCTCGCCACGATGTTCTCGCCGCCGTTCGGCGAGGTGACGCGCACGACCGGCGGGTCTCGACCGAGGAGGAACACGATCGTCCGGTTCAGGATGTCCGTCCGCCTCGGGTCGCTGGCCACGCCATTGTTGATCCCGGTGAACTCGAAGAAGTAGGACGCCACCCGGCTCGGGGTGTTGCACCAGATGCCGCCAGGGCACGTCCCGTTGTTCGCGGACGAAATCCACTTGATTCCGTCCCACGGCGGCGATCCGCCGGAGTTCGTCGCCCACACGTTCGTCGTCGTCCCGCCCGCGTTGATCGTGTTCACCTCGTCCGCGGCCCCTCCGTCCCGGTGGGGGCTGTACGACTGAGGGCCGATCGCGCCGCCAACTTGGTAGCCGTCACTGATCACGTCCGTGACCCGGCCGATCTGCTGGGAGAACGTCTGGGGGTCCGCCACGAAGTTGCCCTTCATCACGGACCGGACGAAGTTGCAGCGCGCGGGGGTCCCGTAGGCCGACCCGGGGTCGCACGCGGCCCACGCATAGTCGTGGCCGGAGAACATGACGCGGCCGCCGGTGTCGACGAACTGCTTGATCAGCGTCGCGTGGGCATCCTGCATCGGCGGGTATTGTTCGAGGCCCGCCTGCCAGATCACGACCTTGTACGACCGCAGGACGGCGAGCGTCGGGTCTCCCTGGCGGTCCACTTCCCATTCGTTCCACGACCACGACGCCCCCGCGAGGGCGTCTCGGTACATATCCAGCCGCGTCGTCGTGAAGGAATTGTCCGAGATCACGAGCAGGATTTCCGCCCCGCCGGTGGTCTTGAACCGGTAGTGGTCCCCGCCATTCGAGTCCCGCGCTTGCCGGCCGACGCGCGACGAGGCGACGTCGAAGAAGTACGGGGTATTCGACAACAACCCCGTGAGCGTGATGGAGTGGCTTACGGTCTGCGTCGAGTCCGTCCGGGTCGAGCCCAAGGCCGTCGTCGTCCCGTAGTAGACGGTGCTGTCCGAGGGCTTGTCCGTGTCCCAGAGGATCGTCGCGGCGGAGTTTGTCACGCCGATCACCCGGACGTTCGAGATCGCGGGCGGGTCGCACTCGATTCGGGCCCGGGCCGTCGACGCGTGCGGCGGGCTCCCGTCGTTGTACGTGGCGGTGACGATGTCTCCACAGCTGACCTGGATTCGCCCGTCCGCCGCCGGGACGCCGTAGTTCGTCTGGATCGTGCCGCGGAAGACGAACCCACCCGGCGCGACGATCCGCGCTAGACTCGCGGTCTCGCCGCTGATCTCCGTGCTGCTCGTGACCGACACGGACAGGGGGGAGGACGCGTCCCCGTCCGTGACCGTGATCTGGATCGTGTCCGCCTCGTTGTAGACGGTCCGATCGATTTCGAGCGTGCCGTACGCGGGGTCGAGGTCCGCGAGCACGACGAGCCCGAACCGCTGGGGCCCCATGGCCACGTTCGCTCCGATGACGCGGATCCGCCACTCGCCAACCGCCGGGACGCGGCGGTACACGCCCTCGAGGTTGTTCAGGACGTCGAAGCTGCCGCCGGACTGGCTCTGACCCTGCGCGCACGTCCCGCGGACGTTGCCTCGGTACGTCGTCCCGACCGGGTCGATGATCTCGAGGTCGAGGTTGTTCACGAGCGCAGGGCTCGCCCCTTCGATTCCCGGCGCGTCGGACCACGCGAGCATCGCGCGGAACCGCCCGTTCGCGCTGTTCACGCGGACCTTGTACTCCAGCGTGTCCCCCGTGTAGATGCCGCTGCGGTGGTCGACCGCGTACAGCCGCTTCGACTCTCCGGACGCGCCGGAGAAGTACAGGGCCTCGTCGAGCCAGAGCCGGCCCCACCCCTGTGCGTTGTTCGGGTAGAACGCGTCCGTGGCGGGACAGGCGCTCGCCGCGGTCATCTGCACGCTGCTCGCGGCAAGCGTCGCCTTCAGGAGGGCCGCGCTTGCGATGATGGCGGGGTCCCCGCTCACCACTCCGCGCGGGTACCAACCCTGGAAGTAGTACTGGCGGAGGAGCGCCGCCATCCCGGCCGCGAGGGGGGTCGCGTAGCTCGTCCCCCCGAAGGACCCGAACCAGTCGCCCGTGTTCAGCGACGTGAGGTCACCGTCCGAGAGTGCCGTGGACCCGCCGCCGTAGATCGTGGAGATGTCCGGCTTCCGCCGTCCATCGGCCGTGGGGCCGAACGACACTCCACTGATCGCGTCGCGGTTGTTCCACGATTGGGCGCCACCGACGCTCACCACGTTCTTCGCCGTCGCGGGGCTCCCGACCCGCGCGTTCGGCGGGTTGTTGCCGTTCGCGAACAGGATCAGGGCGTCCGGGTTATTCCAGATGAACCGGTCCGTGCGACTCGCCTCGAGCGTGTAGGCGAAGGAGGAGCCGCCCCAAGAGTTGGAGAAGATCCGGGCGTTCGTCGGCGAGGCGTACGCGGCGCCGAACATGTCGCCGTAGTCGTCCGGTAGGTACCGAAGGCTGTCGTCGCACGCTGTGGCGTCGACGCTCCCGATGTCGATCATGACGAGGCGCGACGCCCGTGCCATCCCCTCGTTCGGGCTGCTCGCGATCGGGTCGTCGTTCCCACCGGCTGCACCCGACGTCGCGGTCCCGTGGCCGGAGCCGCAGAACCCGTCCGGGGAGTCCTTGATCGCGTTCGGGTCGCCGCCCGTGAACGGGTCCACGCCGACGAACCCGCTCATCGGGAGATAGCGGATCACCTTGCGCCGGTTCACGTTCGTCACGTTGTAGATGTCCCCAATCGTGACGGTCGTCGCGTCCTGGCGGAAGCTCGAGTGGTCGTAGTCGAGGCCCGTGTCCGAGAGCGCGATCGTCTGCAGCTCCCCGTTGATGCCCTGGTCCCAGATCTTCCGCGTTCCGGGGTCCGTGGTCGAGTTCGTCTGGAGCACGAACTGGACGTTCCGGTTCGCGAGCTGCATCTCCTCCTGCGGCTCGATGTACCGGGTGGCGCGAAGCCGGGCGAGCGGCACGAGCTCGCTCGGGTCGATCCGCGCGCGGACGAGGCCGAAGTCCGAGTACTCCGCGAACGACAGGATGCCGGGTCCGTCGGCCCATCGGCCAATGACTCGGTACCCGAGCTTGTTCAGCATCGCGACGGCGGGCCCGACGGGCTCACCGCCAAAGGTGATGATCTTGACCACGACGAGTCCTTCGGCGGCGAGGAGGTCCGGCGAGATTCGGAACGCGGGGTGGTGCGCGCCCATCCACTGGACCTCGGGGATCGCCCGGATGCGCGCGAGCTGTTCTGCCGTGGCGCCCACCACGAAGCCGTTGTTCGGGACGTAGGCGACGATCTCCGCGCCCGTCGCCTCGACGGCCGACTTCCATTCCTCCTTTACGGGCCCGACGAACTGCAGGAGGGAGTACACGCGTCCCTCCGCGACTCCCGGGGCCTCGAGCGCCGCGGGGACGCGGATCGGCTCGCGGGTGTCGAACACGTAGCCGTTCACATGCAGCGAGTACGTATCCTCCGGGACGACGGTGACTCCGCGATCGGACAGGCGCGCGACGGCGTCCTCCGTCGCCCGCGCAAGCACGAATTGGTCGTACCGCTCGACGACCTGGACCCCGGACCCGAGCGACGCAGCCTCGGCCCCGGGGACGAGGATCCGCACGACGGCGGAACCCGCGTCGGGGACGACGGCTGGCGCGGTGTCCGTGGGCGTGTCCGCCGAAGGCACCGCGGGAATCAGGAACAGCAGCCCCACGACGATCGAAAACCACGCTACACGAGTGGCGGCCACAGACTCTCCTCCATTGGGACTGGGGCTCAACCTCCCCAATCACCTCGCCAGATGCGGGAGAGGCTATAAGTCTATTCCCTACGCGGCCTCAATCCCCGAGGACGCGCGTGACCTGGAACAGCCCGTTCTGGTAGATCAGCGTGTAGAAGTTCGGGCTGTGGCTCGTCGCGCGCATCTTGACGCAACGGATCCGCCGCTGGATGTTCGCGTCGTCCACGGACTGCATCTTCACGGCGATGATCCCGTCGACGAGGAACTCCTCTCCGTGGCGGCCGTACGGGTCCGCGGGTCCGCTCATCTCCTGGACCATGAACACGGTCGAGTCGAGGTCGCGGATCCACTCGAACATCTTGAACAGCTCCTCCCGCGGGCGCTCGAACCGCGCCATCGTCTCGAGCACGGGGAGGGAGTCGATCACGAGGAGGTCGAAGCCGAGCGTCCGCTTCAGGTTTGACGCATACATCCGGAAGATCTCGAACCACGACTGCTCCGCGACGTCGAGGTTCTTGCGGATCATGCCGAGGTCGACGATGCTCACGTGGTCCTCCACGTCCTTCGGGTCCAGCCCCATCTGGCGGAGGTGGTGCGAGAGTCCCTCCCGGCTCTGCTCCAGCGTGATGTACACGCCGTTCCGCTTCTCCCGCATCGCGTTGTGGTACAGGCTGTTGAAGGCGAGCGTGGACTTCATCGTGCCCGGCTCCCCCGCGAGGAGGACGATCGAGCCCTCGGGGATCCCCCCGGAGAGCTTCTCGTCAAATCCCTGGATGAACGTGCGAATCCGGTCCCCGCCGGCCATTTCCGTGCGACCAGCCAGACGTGCGAATATAATTGTGCCGCCACGGTTATCAGAGGCCGGACCGGGCGCGGTCGCTCGTCGTGCGAATCAGAAAAATAAAGGGGGAGTGAGTGGGATAAGGACGGGCTTCGCCCACGACGGACCTCCGTCATAAGAATTTTCGAACCCGCTCTGTTAGCACAGGTTCCTGTGGAAAGCCTCATATGTTATCATCTCTGTTACCAGGTCTGGGGTGGCGGCGTGTTCGTCCCGGAGAGGAACCTGAAGGACCTCGTCGTGACGTACATCAAGAAGGAGGAGCGGTCGATCAGCGCGCTGACGACGCAGCTGAAGAAGGACGGATACAAGTTCCACCGGCTCTTCGTCACCGGGTACCTGAAGGCACTCTCGGACGTCGGGCTCCTGAAGGAGAAGGCGATTCCGCCCGCGAAGGTGTACACCGCGAGCGTGCACCGGGAGCGGAACCTGTACGAGGCGGTCGGGGAGAAGTGCCGGGAGGTCGACACGGACGACCGCGCGCAGGCCCGGCTCGCGTTGGCGGTCCTGAACAAGCTGTTCCACCGGCCGATCTTCTTCCGGGAATTGAAGGAGGCGGGGTACGACCTCACGCCGGAGGCCGTCCTCGCGACGAAGGAGGAGAAGGAGGAATCGTTGAAGGCCTTCCGGCGGATGGGCATCGCGATCCCCACGAACGAGCCCGCGTACTACGTGGAGGACCGCAGGAACGAGGTCCGCGATCAGATCGTCGCGGAGCTGCTGACGGAGAAGTACGGGCTCCGGGACCTCGTCCTTGGGAGCCGCCAGACGCGGCTCGGCGGCCCGATCGCGTGAGGGGTGCTAGGCCGCCAAGATTGACACCCAGCTCCGACGACAGCGACCCGAGGGCCTCCTCGGCCCCGCGCCCCCACGAGCGTTGGTAGTCCGCGGGTTGGGCTGCTCACTTCCGTGCCTGACCCGTTCTCCGCGGTGTAGGGCACGGACCCCGACCCTCCGGCCGGGTCCCGTGCCGCCTCCAGCCCCGCAGGACGAGGCCTCATTGTCGGCCTCCGGACTGCCGCCGGACTGGTGGCGCCGCTCTCGGCGTCGGCTCCCGTAAGGACGGTTTCGGGATTGTAGAGGGTCGCCCAGGCCCTCCGCCCAAGCCTAGCGCCGCATCATCCGCCCTGCGCTATTTAAGAGTTGGCGGCACGGCGGCGGCGGGCGAGAAGGACGACTGGCACGATGAACACGACGAGGAATCCGAGCTGCGAAAACTCGGGGATGTCGAGCTGGCCCCACGTGCTCGGCGTCCCTTCGTCGACGTTGTCCGCGCCCCACCAGTAGGTGGCGGGCACGTCCGCGTCGTACACGATGATCGCGAACCCCGCACGGTCGCTCGGTTCCGGCGTGTTCGTCCCCCAGACGTCCGAGTAGCGGATCTGGAACTCATACACCTCCTGACCGTTCGTGAGACCGCCCGATCCGTCGTCCCCGGCGTCGCAGGAGGTGCCGCAAGAGGTCCAGCCGAGGCCGTCCCCTTTGAATGCGAGGAGGGCGAAGGGTCCGCTGTAGAGGCGGAACATGCGGTCCTCGTCTTGCGGTGGGTCCACGTCGTCGTGGTTCGTGTCGAACAGGATCTCGCCAAAGTCCAACGCGTTCTGCGAGGTGTCCGAGCCGACCTCGATGCACGCGTACACGTACTCCGTGTCGTCCCGCCGCCCGATCCAGAACGTGAGGTCGGCGTTGCCGTCACTCGTCGCCCCATCGTATTCCCCTGCAAAGGACGCGCAGTTCGCGTCGGTCGCGTCGGGCGTGTTCGTGAGGACGGTCGCATCGACGTTCAGGTAGTTGTCCCCGTCCCAGGGCCGCACACCAGGGCCGCCGCGGGTCCCTCGGAGCCCCGACGCGTCCGAGACGTCGGCGGTCGCCTGCCAGTCCGACATCGCGAACACGACGCTCGCGTTGTTCGTGGGTCCGAGGAACGCCGCGGGCACGGACGCCTCCAGTTCGCGACCGACGAGCGCGACGTCGATCGACTCCGACTGCGGAACCCATCGAGCGCCGACGGGGTCCCACGCGGACAGCGCGCGCCCCCTCGTCTGTCCGAACCGCCCGTGGACCTCGACGAGCCGGTCGGCGCGGATTCCCGCGAACGGGAACCCCGCCGCGTCCCGATCGTCCGTGTCCACGTAGATGCGCAAGACGTCCTCCCCGGCGACGCGGGGGATGGGGACGGGCGGCGAGGGCGTGGACGCGTTTCCTCCCGGGGACGGCTTCGCGGGTCGCTCCGGGAGGATCGCACCGGCAAGGACTTGTCCCTCCGTGCGCGCGTAGAAGAACGCGCCCGCCTGCAGCGCCGACCCGGACTCCAAGAGGTCCGTCGCGTCGGGAGTCGTCGCGTTCGGGTCGTCCGCGTCCGCCGTCGTGTTCGTCGTCCAATCGTCGAACAGGCCGTCGATGGTCTTCCCGCTCGGAGGATTCCCCACGTACAACCGCGCGCCGTCCCCGGAGACGGTCGCGGGGACCGGGGTCGACGTCCCATCCACGACGGCGTCCGCGCCGAGGACCTCCACGCCCAGGAGCGTGCCATCGGCGAGGGACGCCGGGTCCATTCGGTAGTAGAGCGCCTGCGAACCGTTGGCGGGCACGACCACGGGAAACGTCGGGAGCTGCAGGACGTTCGGGCCGGTGTCGGCTCGGGGGAGGCCGGTCACGCGAATTCTTGCACCGTATGACCACAAGGTAACTCGGAGGACGTCCGCCGGGCCCGATATGGAACTCGTGAGGTTCTCCTGGTGAACGAGCAAGACGCCCGGTCCAGGACCGACGATCGCGGACGCGTCCTCGCCATTTGCCCCCTGCGATGCGAGTCGCATCCGAAGAGCCGGAGTGGCGGACACGTCGAGGGCGACGAGGTCCAGCGAGAGCTCGAACTCCGAACCCACGACCGCGGTCGGGAAACCGCCTCCGCGCCGGAATCCGCTTGCGTCGTCCGCGTCCGATCCCCCGGACCAGATTCGCGTGCGGCTTCCTTGCAGACCCCCGTCCCATCCGTACATCTCGGCGATCGCGTTGGCGGTAAAGTCCTGCGCGGCCGCGTACCGTGTGCCGCTGGCCGACCCATCGTGCAAGAGGACGTAGAGGCTCGTCGGTTGGGGTCCGGCGAAGAGGGGGCCCCGGACCTTTCCGTGCGCGTACAAGCGCCCTTCCTCAATGTGGAAGGAGACAGATTCGAGGTCGAGCCCGGGCGGCGCATCCTCGTCGTCCGGATATTCGGGCGACCCGCCCCACTCCCGGAAGTCCCCGTCCACCGCGAAGCCCGGCGGACCCGGCGGCGGTTCGCCCAGCAGGTAGCCGATTACGGGTACCGCGACGACCGCAATCACGATGATGGCGACCCCCCGCCGGAGGTCGCGGTGCGTCACGATCCCGAACGGGTTGCGGCGCAGCGGGAGGCCGTTCACGAACCCGGATCCGTTGACGAGTCCCGTCCCGTTCACCCGGCCCTTTCCGGGAGCCACACGCGTCCCGTTCACGAGGCCGTTCGTCCGTCCCCGGGTTCCGTTGACGAGTCCGTTCGTTCGCCCCCGCAGGCCGTTCACGAGGCCGTTCGTCCGCCCGACGCCGTGCGGCCCTTCGCGCACGAGGCCGTTCGTGAGCCCGCGCCTCCCGGAGGAAAGGGGCACCGTCACGCACCCCCCGCGGTCTCGCCGCGGATGACGCCGCCGCGGAGCCCGATGCCCATCGAAACGAATCCAGCGATTAGGACGACGGCGCCAAAGGCCGCGAACATTACGTTCAGCGGACCGAACGCCTCGTACTCGTCCCCCACGATCGGAATGCGGAAGAGGTCGTGCGCGACGGAGGCAAGGGCGAGGCCGGGTCCCCCGAGCGCGGTGAGCAGAGCGCCGGCGTAGAAGAACCTCCGATCCCTTCGCAGCCGTTCGGCGTCGATGGCGGGGGCCACGCGCGTCGCAGCGGCCGGGACGGCCTCTTCCTCCACAGCCGCTTCCGGCTCCGGGGGGACCGCCGCCTCGACCTCGACCTCCTCGAGGAAGCGGTCGACTTCTTCGTGGGGGGCTTCCTCCGGCGACGGTTCGGCCTCGGCTTCAACGGGAGTCGGTTGAGGTTCCGCAATCGGCTCGAAGGCTGCGGCTGCGTCCGAGGGCGCCGAAGGTGCGGACGCAGCTCCGGCCTCCTCGAGTTCCTCCGGCGGGATGTCGATCCCGTGCTCGTCCATGTACCGCAGGAGGCGCGTCAGGAGGTCCGTCTTGTTCCCGGAGACCCGCAGCCCATACGCCCGGCAGAGTTCGTGCAGGTCCCGCTTCGTCGCGTTCAACACGTTCGCGCGGACGAGCGCGGGGCGGACCAACGCCGCCTGCGTCGGTCGGAGGACCTCCATGTAGATGTCCTCCGCGGCGCAATGTCCCTCCGCACGGCCGGACTCAAACGTGAGGGGACCGCCGCAGCTCGGGCACACTTCTTTGGGCAACCCCTCCTCGGTCGGAGGAGGAGTCTCCCCCGCTCCCGCCATTGGAAAACGAGGCGTCCGATTTCCCGGAATCTATTTGAATCCATCGTGTCCCCGTCCCGACCGCGATAACGTTAAGTCCGCTCGTCGCATAGTCCGCGGCGAGGCCCGACGATCGCGTCGTCCCCTCTGGTGGTGGCGTGAGCGACAAGGACCGGGACCAATGGATTGTGAAGTGCCCGAAGTGCGGGCGCGTCGCGGACGCGTGCGACCACGTGAGCAAGGAGGACCTCGAGCGCGTCGTCCGCCTCCTGAAGGCGGGGGTCGAGGTCTACGAGTCCGAGGAGGATATGGAGGCGGAGGAGGGTCCTCCGCAGGCTGAGCGCGGCTCCCTGTTTCACATCATGGACGCTCGCTTCTCGTTCGACGAGGTCGTCCTTTCGCCGGGGACACGCCAGGCGATCGAGGACGCCGTGCTCGAGGTTCGGAACAAGACCCTCCTGTTCCGGCGGTGGGGCCTCGAGAAAGTCGTCCGCAAGAAGAAGGGGCTCAGCCTCCTCTTCGCGGGCCCGCCGGGCACGGGGAAGACGATGACCGCGGAGGCGATCGCGCGGGAGATCGGGAAGCCCCTCATGATCGTGAACTACGCGCAGCTCGAGAACATGTGGGTCGGCGAGACGGAGAAGAACATCGAGGCGGTGTTCAAGGCGGCCGCCGAAAAGCAGGCGGTGTTGTTCTTCGACGAGGCGGACGCAGTATTCCACCGCCGGGGGATGACGAGCGCCCCTTGGACGAACCGGGACGTGAACGTTTTGCTGCACCACCTGGAGGACCACGAGGGGGTCGTGATCCTCGCGACGAACATGGCGCGCGTCCTGGACCGCGCGCTCGACCGGCGGATCGACATCGCCGTGGAGTTCGAGATGCCGACCGCTGAGATGCGCCGGCGGATCTACGGGAAGACCGTCCCCAAGGAGGCGCCCGTGGACGAGGCCGTGGACTTCGACGCCCTGGCCCGGAAGTATGCACTCTCGGGCGGCTCGATCCTGAACGTCGTTCGTCAGGCGATGCGGAATGCATTGCGCCGCGGGAAGCGCCACCGCCGAATCACGATGGAGGATTTCGAGCGTGCCGCGCAGGCGGAACTTCAGAAGTCCGAATTCCGGCGGCGGGACCACATGGGCGAGTGGAAGGTCGACCAGCGGCAGAAACTCGGCGGCTACGTGTGACGCGGGGTGTCCGTGTTCGCCGCGGCCTCGTGGTACGTATGGAACGTACAGCAACTACTTCCGTCGTAGGCATCCCTCGGCCTCCGGCCAGGGGGGTGGCGTCGGGGGTAAGGTCGATGGGGTCGTGGGTGAGACCTGGAGGGAACTTCCGGGCCACGGTGAGTGTAGTGGTCGCGTGCGGAATCCTCTTTGGCGTCCTCGCGAGCACGATACCGTCCCAGGCCGCCACGGTCGCGTACACCCTGTACGGGGAGACGGGAGGCTGGGGTTTCTCTCCCGCGACGATCTCCTCGCCGGGCCCGACCCTGTACGCAGACCAGGGCGACACGGTGGACCTGACGCTGACGGGCATTGACGGGCCGCGTCACAACTGGATGCTGGACTACAACGCGAATCGAGGATGGGATGCGGGGGAGCCGCGGTCCGCAGACTTCCAGGGGACGACAATCACGTACAGCTTCGTCGCGAATCGGGCGGGGACCTTCCCGTACATCTGCGAGTACCACGCGAACAACATGGTCGGCACGTTCATCATCAACGCGACCGGCAACGCCCCGCCCACGGTTTCGCTCTCGTATCCAAACGGCGGCCTCGCCTGGACTGGCGGCAGTGCGCACACCCTTCGGTGGAACATGTCGGATGCGACGGACCCCGACACCTCGCTCGTCGTGTTCCTCAACTACACCTACAACGCCGGGGCGAACGGCGGCGGAATCGCCGGACCGCTCTCCGGTTTCGTGGACCCGAGTTCGTTTGCGTGGAGCGTCCCACCAATCGAAGCGACGGACCTCCGCGTGAACATCACGGTCATCGACACGGGCGGCGCGAAGGGGTATGATGAGCGCCCGGTCCCGCGCGTCGACTCGACCGCGCCCAACGTGGTTTCGACGACGCCCGCGGACGGCGCGGTCGGCGTGTCCCCCGGAACCTGGATCAACGTCACGTTCAGCGAGCCGATGAGTCGCGCGGCGACGGAGGCGGCGGTCGAGCTGCGGGAACTTCCGACCTGGGCCCTCGTCCCGACGGCCGTCGTCGGCTGGACCGGGAACGTCCTGACCGTGCGGCCGACGGCGCCCCTCGCGACGGACACAGCGTACCAGGCAAACGTTTCGATTGCCGCCAAGGATGCCTCGGACCCCGGCAACCCCCTCGCATCCCCAGTCATCGTCCGCTTCCTCACGGTCAACGCGCCGCCGGTCGTTACGATCCTCGTCCCCGCCGGCGGCGAGCGGTGGACGGGCGGCACCATGCACACGGTCTCGTGGGTCGCGTCGGACGCCGAGACCCCATGCGCGGGCCTCACGATCGATCTGGAGTACTCTCCCACGGGTGGGGCACCGTGGTTCCTGATTGCGCCGGGACTCTCCGGTTGCTCGGGCGCGTTCCCGTGGCTTGTGCCCCTGCTCGACTCCGAGAACGTTGTCGTTCGGGCGACGGTGCGGGACGGTCGGGGGGATACGAGCACGGATGTCTCCGGCACGTTCGCGATCGATTCCTCGCCGCCGGCTGTCACCTTGGGTCAGCCGACGGGGGCGGGCGTCGTGACGAACGCGAACGTCGTCGTCACGTTCACCGAGCGAATGAACGAGACCGCCACCGCGTCCTCGATGACCCTCGGCCTTCGGAACGACGGGACCCTCGCTTGGATCGTCGGTGCCTTCTCCTGGGACCCCGCCAAGACGGTGCTCACGTTCGATCCCGTCGCCTTCCTCGATCCGGGGACCTCGTACACTGCATTCGTGAACGCCACCGCCGAGGATGCGTCCGACCCCGGGAATCCGATGGCGGCGCCCATTTCGCGGTCGTTCACGACGGGTTCCGGCGCGGACTCCGAGCCGCCGCAAATCGTAGCAGCGCAAGCGGCGCCGGACCCGCAGGAGGCCGGCCTGCCGGTGAATGTCACCGCGACCGTCGTCGACAATGTGGCCGTCGCGATGGTCTCCGTCCGCGTCACGGATCCCTTCGGATCGTCGACGAACACGACGATGGCGTTCGCGGGGGCCGACGTCTGGTTCCTCGAGGGGCCGTACGCGATCGTCGGGACGTACACGTTCGCGGTTTGGGCCGTGGACCTCGCGGGCAATGGGAACGGGACCTCGGGGCAGTTCACGGTCCGCGACACGACGCCGCCGACGGTATCCGACGTCCGTGCGGTGCCGGACCCGGCGGAAGTGCCCGCGACGGTGAATGTCTCCGCGGTCGCGCAGGACAACGCGGGGATCGCGCAAGTGTCCTTCGATGTCTCAGGGGTTGGGAACCTCACCGCGTCGTTCGACGTCGGAGGTGGACGGTACTTCGCGCGGCCCTCCGTCACGGTTCCCGGCACGTACCCCGTCGCGGCGTGGGCGTGCGACCTCGGTGGGCTGTGTGCCGTCGCCAACGGCCAGTTCGTCGCCAGGGACACGACGCCTCCTGTGATTTCCGCGGTCCGGGTCCTCCCGCCCGGGCCGGAAGTGAACGCGAGCGCGCGGATCGAGGCAGTCGTCTCGGACAACTACGGTGTCGCCGGGGTTTCCGTAGACATCCCTTCGATCGGCAACCTCACGATGGCGTGGGATCCCGTGGCTGGCGCCTATGCAGTCTCGCGTTCCTTCTCCCCGATGGGAATGTATGCGTACACGGTGTGGGCTCAGGACCTCGTCGGCTTGTCGGCCCCCTGGGTGGACTCATTCCAAGTCGCGGACACGACGCCCCCCGTCATCGAACACACCCCGCTGGGGCCTGTCCCGCCGGAACAGCCGATCGTCCTCTCCGCGCGGATTACCGACAACGACTGGGTCGCATCCGCCCAGATTGCGTACGTGGGCGTTACCGGTGATGCGCACCTCGAGCCGCTCGCGCGCGGCGGACTGGACACGTTCGGGTTCGACATGCCGGGGCAGCTCTGCGAGGGGACGGTCCGATACAACCTCACCGCCACGGACGCGGCGGGGAACTCGGCGAGTTCAGCCGAATTCGCTGTGACCGTTTCCGGGGCGTCCTCGGCCGTGTGCCTCTCTGGCGACACGATTCAGGGGTGGGGCCTTTCGCCCGATGCGCTCTCGAAGCCCGGCCCGACGCTGACCTACGACCTGGGTGACACGGTCACGATCGTTGTGATCGGCGTCGACGCGGTCCCGCACTACTGGTACGTGGACTACGACGGCGACGGGTCGGAGAGCGCGGGCGAACCCACCTCCGCGGTCGTGCGCGGCAATGCGACGGTCCTCACGTTCCCCGCGGACCGCGCGGGCAGGTTCACGTACTACTGCGGGTACCACCAGTCCACGATGTACGGGACCTTCGTCGTCCGGGGTGCCGGCGAAGGGGGCCCCGGGGCGTTTCCATGGGAGTGGGTGGCCCTGCTTGCAGTCATCGGCATCGTATTGGCCGTGATCGTCGTGCTCCGGCGGCGTCGCAGGAAACCAAGCGCATCGGAGACGACGAAGAAGGCCCCTAAGCCCGAACCGTGATCGAGTAGTCGTGGATCACGGGGTTCGCGAGGAGCTTGTGGCACATCTCCTCGACCTGAGCCTTCGCCTTGGCGGCGTCGGATTCCTCGAGCCTGATCAGGAACCGCTTCGCGGAATGGACCCCGCTCACGTTCGCGAAGCCGAGGAGGCGCAGCGCCTTGAGGGTCGCATCGCCCTCTGGGTCCGCCACCCCCTTCTTCAGCAGGATCTCCACGAGGACGTCGACCATCCGGCTTCGCGCGAGGCAACCGCCGGTTCCTAGATAACGCTTTGGCGGTGGGAATGCCGGGGATACGTTTTTCCGGAGAAGTGCGAATCGTCGCGCCATGGCGGAGACGACCCTTCTCTCCTTGCGCCCCACGCGCCTGATCGCGCTGAAGTACTACGTTGCGGCGGTGTTCCTCTGGATCCTGTCCGCGCTCGCGTTCCTCGACCCGACGAGCTTCATCCCGGACTGGTGGATCCTCGGCCTCCGCCTCCAGTCCTACGCGGGGGGGCTCCTCGGCTTCCTCGGGATCCTCGCGGTCCTCACCGCCGAGCTCCGGCGGCTCAGCATCCGGTACGTCGTCACAGACTCCCGGATCATCCGAAAGGACGGCATCATCCGGCGGAAGACGAACGAGATGCCGTTCACGAAGATCGAGCGGGTCGAGCTCGACCAGAGCCTGCTCCAGCGGATTTTCAAGTACGGCGACGTCGTCATGGACACCGGCGAGGACAGCATGGTCCTCGCGTCCCTCGGGCATGTGAACCTCGTGAAAGACGAGGTCTCGAAGGTCCTCGCGACGTACTCCCGACGGTGACCTACAGGCGGTCCGCCCACGGGATGTGCAGGCGGGTTTCCTCCGGCCGGCCCGCGTACACCCGGTTCCCCCCGTTCGGCTCCACGGGGACCCAGTACCCGGCGAGCGTCACGTCGTACCCGAGGTTCGGCTTGATTGCGATTGTCGCGCCGAGCTTCCGCGGGTAGCGGCGGAAGGACCAGGCGACGTCGTGGCGGCGCGCGTAGGCGCGCTGCCGGATCGCGACGATGAGCTCGAGCCATCGCTCTTGCCGCTCCCCTTGGCGGCGGAGGTGGTTCAGCTCGTCCTCGATGTAGTCCACGTCGAGCCCCGAGAGCGAGGGAGCGCCGTCGAGGCCCGTGTGGCTGTGGAAGCCGCCGACGAGGTCGAGGCCCACGTAGAGGCTCGACACGGTCGTGCGGGCACGGTCGAACGCCTTCAGGTTCCCATGCCCGACGCTGCTCGGTCGCCGCTCCTCCGTCTGGATCGGGTACGCGGCCTTCAGGACCGCCACGCGCCGGGGCCTGCGGACCCTCCGGGTCCGGTTCCCGCCGAGGAGGAAGCCGTTCGTCTCCCGGTTGTACGCCTCGATGGCGGCGGCGCACAGGCCGAGGAAACAGCTCGGGTCGACGACCACGTTCTCCATAGAGACACGTCCCAGCCGGGGCGGAGGAACCTCTAGAGTCGGCGGGACTATGAACCTTCCGTCGGGCCCCCCGAATCGGGGCCCAGTTGTCGCGGAGAATACTACCACCGGCCCGGGAGGGAGGTCAGCATCGTCCGGACCGGCGAACCCTTTTAAACGGGACGCCCGGATACCCGGGCGGGGCGGGGCATGAAGGCGTTCCTGACGGACCTCAAGGGGAAGACCGTGATGACGAAGGAGGGGGACCTCCTCGGCGTGCTCGACGACTTCATCGCGAACACGCGGACGGGGCACATGGACTCCATGCTCGTCGTGCCCTCGGAGAACGTTGAGCCCCGGCTGTACAAGACGGACGCGAAGGGCCGCCTCCTCCTCCCGTTCAAGTCGATGCGCGCGGTGCGAGACGTCGTCGTCGTAGAGATGGAGGCGTCCTCCTAGCTGGGAAAACCCTATATCCGGGGGCCGGTCATGGTCTCCTCGTGCGCGTTCCTCGGGGACCTACCGCGGCCATCTTCGGGGCCCTTCTTCTCGTCGGCGCATTCCCCGCCGGCTCCGCCAGGGATCCGCCGGAGGCGCGGCCCGCCGCGACTCTGCCATACGATCTCGGACCGTGGTTCGTGGGGGATACGTGGTCGTACCGAGTCCAGATACGCGCCGCGGATCCCAGCGGTCTCACGACGAACGCACTGCTGAGATTGAACTACACGGTGTCTGGCTCGGAGACCGTCACATTCCGCGGCCGGACGTACTCGGCGTACAATTCGACCATCAGCGGCTCCATGACCGCGAGTGGCGTCATCCCTCCCGCGACATACTCTGTGTCCAGCAACAATGTCTCCGGGTGGGCCCTCTCGGACCGCTCGAACCTCGCGCGGATTGCGGAGCACCAGACGGTGTACGCCAGCGGCTCGGTGGGAGTCATCATCTTCTTCCCCCTGTGGATGAACACGACCACGACGTCCTTCCACGGCCCCGCGGAGGAGGACTACGACTTCCCGTTGGAACTCGGGGACGAGTGGTCGTATCAGGGCGTCACGAACACGACCGGGTTCCTGGAGTTCTTCACGACCGCGCCGGGCGGGGGCGGAGGTCGCCAGGACCTCGCGAACGACTCCGTCGTCGACGTCCGTTCTTGGTTCAATACGACGGGGCCCGCGAATGTCCCTGCGGGCGCGTTTTCCGACTCCGCGCGGATCCACTCAGCATCGAACGACGGGACCGTGGACCGTTGGTACCATCCCGACGTCCGCAACTTCGTGAGGATGGAGAGCCACTCCGTGAACGGGCCAAACGACTACGTCCACACGTGGACGAACCTCACGGGGTACGCGCCCGCGTCTCCCGTGCCGTGGCCCGGCACAATCAGACTGAGCCCGCAGAAGATCAGCCCCGGCGGCTGGCTCGCCGGGAACGGAACCGCGAACCCAGGGGAAGACCTTCTCGTGTCGATCCCAGCGACGGGCGCGACCTATCGGGTCACGGCGGACCCGTCCGGGTCTTGGTCCCTCCTCCTGCAGGCGCCCCTCGTGAACGACCAGACGCCCGCGAATGCGGACGCGGGTTCCCACGGCATCCTCGTGGAGCCCGCGACCTCCCCACCCGGATGGAACGTCAGCACGCTCCAGCTGATTCTGCCGGATCTCCGCGCGGACCCCGCCGACCTCGTCCTCTCGGACTCGACGCCTGCCGTTGGCGTCCCCGTGGATGTCAACGCGACGCTCCGTGTCGCGACGGTCATCGACGTCTCGAGTTCCTTCGACGTGACGTTCTCGATCGACGGGTCCGAGGTGTCCCGCACGACCTTGGCGAACGTGTCCGCGGGCACCGCGACGACCTTGGGTGTGTCGTGGACGCCGACGGCGGGGACGCACGTGATCGCATTCACCGCGGATGCGAACGGCGAGGTGCCTGAGACCGATGAGGGGAACAACACCGCCAACCGGACCGTGTTCGTCCGCGGGCCTGACCTCGTCCTCTGGAACATCACTCTGGAGTCGGAGACGACCGACACGTACGTGGATCCCGGGACCGTCGGCTTCGTCTCCACGCCCGCGCAGGGAAGGCTCGGTGGCGTCCTTAACGTCACGTTCGACGTCGCGAACTTCGGCGGCACGGACGCTCCGCCTGGGTTCCTCACCCGACTGGTGGAGACGCAGGGGTTGTGGGGTCCTCCGATTGCCCCGCCCACGTACGAGGCGCCGGTGATCATCGGGGTCCCGGCGGGCGCGACCATCGGGCCCGCCACGGCGGCCTGGCAAGTCCCGTCGGCCCCGGGGATCTACCATCTGAACCTGACCGTCGACGCATCCGACGTCATCGTCGAGGAATCCGAGGCGAATAACACGTTTGCCATCGTCGTGAACGTTTCCGGACCGGACTATTGGGTCCAGACGGTCACCGTGCCGCCCGACGTCACCGCGGGGAGCGTCCAGTCCATTGGCGTCCGCGTGCGGAACGACGGGCAGCTCGGCGGGGATCGCGACGTCCTGGTGTCCCTGTACGAAGGTGCCGGTCCGGTGCCCGTGGCGACGTCCACGATTTCGCCTCTGGGGTCGGGGGCCTCGAGGGACGTCACGCTCTCCTGGACCGCCCCGAGCGTCGCGACGGTCGTCAGCCTGAGGGTTGTCGTCGACCCTGACGGTCGCCTTGAGGAGATGGACGAGTCGAACAACGAAGGCGGCGCCACGGTCGCCGTCCACCTTGCCCCGCTCACGACCCTCGCGGTCCTGGGGCGGAACCACACGACGAACACGAGCCTGTTCGTGACGAGTGCCGCAGCGTTCGTGCTCACCGCCGAGGACCGAAGCGACGCGGGCCTGACCACGTACGTCCAAATCGACGCCGGCGCCCCCACGACCTACACCGGGCCGTTCTCCCTCACGACCGAGGGGTCGCACGTCCTGGAGTACTGGAGCGAGGACAACCTCGGCGGCGAGGAGCCCCACCACACCTTCGCGGTCTCCGTCGATGACTCGCCGCCGGTGGCGACCGCGAACGCCGCCAACGCGGTCGGCGACCGCCGCCAAGTCACAGTCCTTGCGCCGGACGCGGGCGTCGGACTGGACCGCATCGAGTATCGCGTCGACGGCGGCCTCTGGGCGGTCTATGCAGGTCCGTTCGATATCACGGGGTACGGGGACCACAACGTCACGTACCGTGCCGTCGACCTCCTGGGGAATTGGGGTCCGGAGCAGACGCTGAACGTGACGGTCTCGGTGGAACCGGTGAGTCCCTCCGGGAACTGGAAGCCGTGGCTCGCGGTCGGATTCGCCCTGGCACTGATCCTGCTGGGCCTCTACGTCGGTCGCAAAGATCGGGCGTGGTCCCTGTCCTCCCCCCGGACCGTCGGAATCGTGTTCGGCGCCGCGGAGCTCGCGACGGGCGCGCTGTCGACCGTGAGCCCCGCGTTGGCGGTGCCGCCGTACGGGCTCGGGCTCGTCGTGGACCTCGCGATCCTCCTCGCGGGCGTCTTCGCGATCCTCGCCCTGTCCCGGAAGCCTTCGGCGCCCGAGGAAGCCGCGGCGGACCCGGGAACGGATAAATAGCCGGCGTCCGTCGCCCGCGCCAGTTGAACCGCACGTACGGCCGCCTGCTCCTCCTCCAGGCGCTCCTCGCGGCCGCGAACTCCATGGCGGCGGTGTTCGCGATCATCTATCTGCTGGACGTCGCGAACTTCTCGCGGACGGACGCGGTGCTGTTCAACCTCCTCTCGTTCGCGGTCGCGGCCCTCGGGTGCGTCGCGCTCACGCGCTTCCCGCCGCGGCGCATGCGCACCTGGATGGCGGCGGGCCTCGTCGCCCTCGCGGCCTCGTACGGCGCGTACCTCGTCCTCTCCGGGTGGCCCCTGCTCCTCTTCGTTGCGGTCGCGTGGGGCGCATACATCCCCGCGTTCTTCCTCCCGTTCAACGCCCTCGTGATCGGCATCACGCGGCCGGAGGACCGGGCGGGGAAGATCGCGTCGTTCATCCTCGCGTACACGGTCATCGGGATCGCGGGCCCGACGGTCGGCGGCGCAATCATCGGCGCCTCGGGCTACCCGCTGCTGTTCGCCCTGGCGGTCGCCGTCCTCCTCGCCGCAGTTGCGTTCCTCACCCAGATCCGCGAGAGCGTGGCCCCCGTCACCTTCGCGTTCGACTTTGGCGGCATCGGGAGGCGCACGTCCGTCGCACTCTTCGCCGAGGGAGCGTTCGAGGGGATGTCGTTCGGCGTGATCCCCCTCATCGCGTACGCGTTCACGACGGAGAGCGAGGACCTCGGCGCCCTCTTCTCCCTGTTCGCCCTCGCGGGCGGGGTCGTGACCGTCGTCCTCGGCGTGTGGTCGGACCGCGTCCGGAACCGCCGCCCGTTCCTCTTCCTGGGTGCCGCCGCGTCGGCGGCCGCCGCGACCCTCGTCGTGCGCGCGGGAACGCTTCCGGAGTTCGCCCTCGGGAACAGCCTCCTCGCCCTGACCGCGTCGATTGCCCCGCTCTTCCTCTTCGCGATCGCCGTGGAGCGCCTCCCGGGCCGGGAGTCCGCCGCGATCGTGACGCGCGAGGTGTTGCTGAACTCCGGTCGCACGGCCTCCCTCGCCGCCTACTTCGTCCTCGTGAGCCTCGGCCTCAGCGTCCAGCAAGCGTTCGTCCTCGCGTCCGTGAGCATCGCGTTCGTCGCGGTGGGGCGACCCCCGAAGGCGGAAGGTCAGTCCCGACCATCCGTGCCGAGCCCGCCGCCGGCCGCCTCCGGGGCGCGGATGCCCGTCCCGGTCAAGCGCCCAGCGCGCCGACGATAGCGTCGATGCCCGTCGCGAGCAAGATCAGGAGGAAGGCAAGTCCGACGTACAGCAGGAGCTCGAAGAACTCCTGGTCGCGGGCTGCGGGCGGCACCGTGAGCCATTGCCGCCACCGAGCTTCGACCTCCACCCGGGCCGCTGCGATCCTCGGCCGCGAGAGGAAGTACCCAGGGCCGACGAGGACCGCATAGAACAGGACCACGAGGAAGAGCCCGAACGCGACGGACACGAACGCGCCGCGGTACGGGATCCGGGCGGTCGCTGCGTATCCTAGGGCGAGGACCGCGACCGTGACCAGCGCGACCGCCTCGAACACGGCCGCGTACCGCGCGACGCGAATCACTTGATCCCGCGAGACCGGGAGGCGCACCGGGGAGCGCATCCGTGCCCGGCGCATAGGCCCTTCGCACGCCCGCGACGAAACGGCTATATACGCGTGACCGTATTGAATGAAGGCTCCGCCAGAGGCGCTTCGGCGCCGAATCACGACGGAGCACGGTGGGCGGTCACCGGCGAGGCCCGCGATTCATGAACGGGTTCCCTTCTGGGATCGCCTACATGGTGGAGGTTCGAGATACCCGCATGCGCGAGACCTCTCGTACCCGACGCTCGACAACGGAATCCGCAGCTCAAATCCTCGCCTTCCTTTAAGACACAACGTGTGCTGACAGGCGTCAACTCCGGTTGACCCTGCCGGCGGGCACCGCTATGGGAGTTCGCTTAAGACATGCGAGTCGAGAGGTGCAAGACCTCGGCAGACGGCTCAGTAACACGCGGACAACCTGCCCTCGGGTGGGGG
>Ga0209341_10000678_pt1 | contig 35054 bp, 44 predicted proteins | sample RifCSP13_2_FD_184020 | JGI IMG/M metagenome (GOLD analysis project Ga0209341, IMG submission 184020) | Soil microbial communities from Rifle, Colorado - Rifle CSP2_sed 13_2 (SPAdes) (version 2) | ecosystem: Environmental > Terrestrial > Deep subsurface > Rock core/Sediment | place: Rifle...
AGGGGTGAAGCGTCCCTTCTCAATCGCGATGACGCTCTGACGGGTCAGGCCGACCGCGATCGCAAACTGCTCCTGTGTCCAGCCTTTGCCGGTCCGCATTTCTCGGACGCGGTTCTTCACATCATCTGCATTGCCCGCTGGCGACATCAGGGTTCTCCTGAAGCTAGGAGGTAAAGCATAATTTACTCCATTGTAATGTATACTTTACATCTTGTCAATCGGATACGGGTAGGGGATCCGTCGTCGCAGATCCCGGGCCGGGTCAGGGCCAGGAGATTGACCTCCCGACGCCCCGGCTAGGGGGGATTCAAGAGAGGAGACACAAGTTAGAACGGCTTGAACACCATGAGGAACATGACGAAGACGACCGCCGCGAGCTCGAGGGTGTGAAACAGGGCGACCGTGCGATCGTGAAGCTTCTCCTGGAGCTCGCGCGTGATCCTGCCGGAAGCGACCGCCTCCTCCAACGCCATCTCGAACATCTTCCCGCGCGGCACAAACACAAGGGGGACGACTCCGCCCCCGAGAAGGAGCACGACCAGCGAGACGAGCAACCAGTTGGTTGGGGAGCCTTGCAAGAAGCCCAGAAGGGGTGCCTTCGTGATCAGGGCCAGGATGATCCCGAAGACTACGACGATCGTGTTTCCCGGTATCACCATGATCCGCTCGACGCGCCCTGCCGCCCGCGTGATCGCCAGGAGCGCCTGCACGTCTCCGGCCTTGGCCGCCAGGGATCGAACAAGCTGCCGTGCGGCCAGCCCTCCGACGAAGAGGATTGCCCCGGCGATGTGAACGAAGCGCACGATCAGGTAGAAGCTCATGCTTGTCTCCTCCGCCACATGTCCGCACAGGTTTCCGAGTTTCGTTCCGTCATTGGCTGAGGCACTGCCTGCCGCTCCTCCCCGTATGGCCGCCCAGCGCAGCCCATCTCGTAGCGGCACGGCCGTCCTCTGCGCGCCGGATTGGGTGATGCTTCAGCGATGCGATCCCCCTCCCGCCTCGCGCAACTCTCGGACTTTTAGCCCGACAGCCCCGGGTAAGCCGACCAGTGCCGCTGAGATGGCAACCGCACCTGAGACCCCGGCCGCCGGAAGGAAAGCTCCGCCCAGCAGACCGCCCACGGGATTGCCGCCTTGCATCAGAGTCCGCAGCAAGGCGAACGTCCGACCACGCAACTCCGGCGGGACGATTCTCATCCTTAGGGTCTGTGCCCAAATGGTCAATGGGGCGCTGAAGAAACCGAGGAGGGCCAGCGAGAGCGCCACGATCCACGCCCGACTCCCCAAGAGCACGCCGGCGACCGAGAGCCCGGAGGGCGCCGGAAACACCTTTCCTCGAGAAAGCCGATGGGGGGAAGCCGAACTCACGTGAGAACACATATGTGAAGTGGCTGTGACTGGAGAACCCCAGGTCGAGGGCCAGTTCGGCCAGATTCCGGTCAGGCAGGTCAGCGATCCTCTCGATGGCCTCGGCCAGGCGGAGGCGCACCAGGGTGCGATGGATGGTCATCCCGGTCGTTCGGCGGAACATGTGGGCGAGGTAGAACGGCGAGTAGTTCGTATGACCGGCCAGGGACTCAAGCGAGACGCTCTCGTCGAGCCTCCCGATCAGGTGCAGCTTCACACGTTCCGCCAGATCCGATCGCTCGGCGTCCTTCGTCTGCGGAAGAGAGTCCCGATTGTAGTCATCGGCATGCGCCCGAAGAAGGAGCTCCCGCATGAGAGTAAAGGCGATCTCCTGAACCAGAAGCGGATCAGTCGAATGGCCCGCGGCCAAAGCGCGGAGCAACGCGTGGTGAAGGGCCTGTTCGCGAGAGGTGATCCGCATCGATCCCACGGGGAAAACATCTGGCTGCGGGCGGTTCCCGCCGCGTGAGTGGCCTCCAACGAACTCCCGAAGGACCTGTTCGTCGAGGACGAAGACGGTCGTTCGGTCACCGCCGCCAAGAGGGTGCTGGATGTCATACAGCTGGCCTTTCCGGAAGAAGATCGCCGAACTGGCCTCGGCCAAGTCGCGACCGTAGGAGCTCCGGCGAATATAGGCCCCGGTTCGCGGCAGGTCGATCTCGAACGCAGTGGCCCACTCCTCGGATGAGGCTGGTTGGCCATCGGCACATCGATAGTCCAGTATCTGCAGGGCTTCGCCCCGCATGAGGCAGGTGATGGAATGTTGGCTCAGCATGCCTTCGGCGCGGCCAGTCGGTATTCGAAGCCGGGATCATATCACACGAGTCACATTCGGCTCCCTCTTCTCGGGTGCATTCTGATTTCGTTGGCAGACAGCGTGATTTCCTCCCTTGGGGTACTAACTTACTTGGAGTGCACCCCTCTTCTGCCGGGCTTGACGCGCCTGGGGCCGGCGGGTAAGCTCGGCAAGGTGAGCCGTCGATGGGGTGTCGATCGTGGATGGTCACCCGCAAGCGAAGGCACGCGGGTCGGCCGAAGGCCCTTTCCGACCGCTCTGACTGTGATTTGGCTCGCTCTCTCGGCTTGCACCGGCTTGGGCACTAACCCGGTTCCTGTTGGACGAGGCGCGCTGACCGTCTTTGCGGCTGCGTCCCTAGCGGAGCCCTTCACTGAGATAGCGGACGCTTTTGAGTCCCAACACCCTGACGTGGATGTCGCCCTCAACTTCGCCGGCTCGCAGCAGCTCGTCCAGCAAATCGTGCAAGGCGCTTCTGCCGATGTCTTTGCCAGCGCCAATCGGGCGCAGATGGATGTCGTCGTCCAAGAAGGACGGATCGCGGCTGCGGAAGTGCAGGATTTTGCACACAACCGGTTGGTGGTGATCATCCCGACGGATAACCCGGGACACCTGGAGGATTTGAGGGACCTTGCCCGACCCGATCTGAAGGTGGTCGTTGCCGCGCCCGAGGTGCCGGCGGGCGCGTACGCGTTGGCGTTCCTCGACCTGGCCGTCGCCTCGGCGGACCTCAGTCCTGAGTACAGGGTAGGCGTGCTATCCAACGTCGTGTCGCACGAGGAGAACGTTCGCGCAGTGTTGAGCAAAGTCGCATTGGCCGAGGCCGACGCAGGCATCGTTTACGCGAGCGACGCCGCCGGTGAGCCTCGGGTGAGGATGATTGAGATTCCCCAGTCGATGAACCCCGAGATCATGTATCCCATCGCCGTGTTGCTAGACGCCCCGGAGGCCGGCCTGGCGCTGACCTTTGTTGAGTTTGTCCGCTCGACCTCAGGCGCGGCAATCTTGCTCCGCCATGGGTTCACGCCGGCCGGCGAATGAGCGCGCAACCACGGGCTCCACGGTCCAGTTCGGAGCAGCCTGATCCCATGTCGCCACGACTGCGGACGGACGGAGCTGTCGGTCGACGGTGGGATCGGTGGACCTTGCTCGGCTTGCCGCTCTTGGTCTTCCTGGCGCTGCCAGTCGTGGGGCTGTTGATCCGGTCATCGCCGACTGCTCTTGTGGCCAACCTCGCCCGGCCTGACGTCGGCAAGGCAATTGCCGTCAGTCTCAAGACTACGCTGGTCAGCATCATGGTGATCGTCGCCTTTGGGACTCCGCTCGCATACATGTTGGGTTTTCGCAACTTCAAAGGGAAGCGGTTGGTTGAGACGTTGGTGGACCTACCCACCGTACTCCCGCCGTCGGTAGCCGGGGTAGCGCTGCTGGTGGCGTTTGGTCGACGCGGTCTACTGGGCGGCGCGCTCGAAGACCTGGGGTTGGAAATCGCCTTCAGCCAGGCGGCAGTGGTGATGGCGCAGTCGTTCGTGGCCGCGCCCTTCTACGTCCGGACTGCGGCTCTGGGTTTCGGCGCAGTCGACAAAGAGCTGATCCAGGCGGCGATGCTCGACGGGGCCGGAAGCTGGAAGCTCTTCCGCGAAGTCGTGTTGCCTCTGGCATTTCCCTCCGCCCTGAGCGGGGCTGTGATGAGTTGGGCCCGGGCGTTGGGTGAGTTCGGGGCGACGATCATCTTCGCCGGCAACTTCCCCGGCCGGACCCAGACAATGCCGCTGGCGATCTATATCGGGTTCGAGGTCGACTTGAACACGGCATTGACCCTCTCGGTCATTCTGATCTTGCTGTCGTTCGCCTCGTTGTGGCTGATCCGCGCCTCCCTCGGCCGTGACGCGCCCGAGGCGCAGGCCAGCCGCTAAGCCCGCCTGGCGTTTCATCCTCCCCAGACCGAGCTGAGTAGGGATCCGACCCGACCGCGGTTTCGTCTTGAAGAGACCTCAATCTCCTTCATCCGCCACGCCCGCGGATTCGTTGAGCATCTGCCGGGCGCAAGGAGTGAACCATCAAAGTGAATGGATATGTCCGCTCTTGATCCAGCCCTTCGGAAATGCAAGGGCCGGGATCGTCATGAGTTCAAGCGCCCGGCGGGCCCTCTTGGAGACGGCCGCACTCCGGTCGCGGACAAGAGGCGTTGCTGCGTCGACGACCACCTCGGTCTGCTCGGGATAGAGCCTACTGATGATACACAGGCTGGTAACTGCCCAGCTCCGAACCAGGGCATTCCGATCGCTAAGCAAACCGATGAGAGCATCGAGGGCTTTCGGGATACTTTCCGGGAAGATCGCGAGATGGCCGAGGGTCATGGCGATGTGCCACCGGACCATGCCGACCGGATCATGTTGTGCCGCCCGGATGAGGATCGGTAGGAAGGCCATGACCTCCCTCGGTTGGGTGCGGGCGACCTTCTCCAGGGCGTCGGCCGCGTGACCGCGGGCGGCCGGATCTTCCGACGTCAGGGCATCGATCAGATCAGGGAGCAAGTCGGGCCGTTGGCCGAGGAGCTCGGCAACCTGGTTTGCCAGGCCGTCTGATCGCAGATCGCCCTCTCCGAGCCAGTCGCGCAGGCTGCTCACGCGGGCTGGAAGTCTGTTTCCCTCGCGCTTTGCTTTTGGGGCCCGAGGCGCCGATTTCCTTCTCGAGGGCGTCGTCTTCAATCCGCCCGGCCTCCTCCGTCCGGTTCGTGCGACCTATCCCTGTTTTGTCGCGGCTTCACTCTCACGAATGAGCCTGAGAAGTACGGGCGACTCGGACCACTGCGAGGTGTCACCTCGCAGCAGGTCCCAATAGCGGACCATCATGCCCCCGTAGGTGTATACGGGTTCGCTCATCGGCTCTCGCTTGAGCCACATGCCACGGCCGTCGGAGGTGTCTCTCGAGCCGGGCGGCGGTTCTGCCGGATCAGCCCGGCCGTCCGCGGTTTGGCGGATTGAGCCTGAGGCGCATGACATGCCTCCGGGTTCCTGCTCGTCCGACCTCCTCGAAGCCGGCCGCACGGAATGAGCTGACGTAGCCCATGAACCGGTAGCTCGGCGATCCGGGATCGACCGGATAAGCCTCGACGACGCTCGCACCCCGACTGCGGGCCTGCTCGACCGCCGCCGAGATCATGCGCTGCGCCAGGCCGCGGCCTCGCAGTTGTCGGGGAACATAGAAGCAAACCAGCGACCACACGCTTTCGGGATCTTCGTTTGCGTCCTCGATTCCCCCAAGGGGACGATAGGTCGGACGGGGGGCGATCGAACACCACGTGGCCGGCTTGCTTCCCAGGTAGCCGATAATCCCGATCGGAATTCCGTCCATCACCCGCCGTTTGATGAAGGACCTGCGGCTCTTGGAGTCCCTGCTGTTTCGCTCATGCCCGACGGCGCGCCACGCCATGCACCAGCAGTACTTGGGTGCGCCGGGTCCCTCGAAGAGCGATTCGAAATCCCTCCACGTCTTTGCATCGACCTGGCGAAAGGAGATTTCTCCGGGTGACTTGCTGGCTTTCCTGGATTTCGACATCTCGATCGGGAGATCGGCCGCGATAGTCGGGCCTGAGCGTCCTATCGGGATCGACCCTCGCGGTTGACGCCTTTGGCCGCGGAGAATCAGTTCAGACAAGTATAGTCCGGACGTCCGGTCGGGCGACGTCGTCCTCCGCGCAGCTCAATGCTCCTGCATATTGCTCTTCACTGCCCGAGAGATCAACCGCGCCAGGGCTGGGTCGGCCAACTTGTCGACGTCCCGGATCTTCACATGACGGTGGCGCTTGCCGGTCCCCTCGAGCAGGCCGTCCGGGTCGTCCAATCGAGCACCATCGGAGATACCCAGGGTGACATGCGCCTTGTGAGCCGAGATGGCGAAGATCATCCCTTTGTAGCCCTCCCCGAGGCCCACTCCAAGGTACTGCCCATCAAAGGACTCGACCGGTTTGGGGAGGGCCCGTCGCACCAGAGCATGCGTCTTGATGAATATCCGGCGGACTGCTGGATCGAGCTGAGCAAGGAACCTACTGAGATCCTCGGACATTCGGCATCCTCGGCAAGTGACCCCTGTGGTCAGTCGCGAGATTGGCGAGTCCGCTCATGGCGAACCTCGGGCGGCAGTCAGCACCGCCCAAGAGACGGGCTGTAAAGAGTGGACGGTCGCTATGATTTGGAGGGCACGGCCTGCAACGGGCTTCTCGTCAGGACTTCACTCTGCCCACATCCAGCAACTGCCGTGTGAGCTGGATGTGACCCAGATGCAAGGCTGTGTGCTGGAGCGACTGAGCTATCGACCAGGCGATGTCGTATTCCACCCCGTCGAGGGGGGAGGTTCTCGACTCAGTCAGGTCCTGTAGGCTCAGCCGCTCGAAGGCACCCTGGATAGTTGCCAGAGAGGAGTCCAGCAACCGGGACAAGCCGGCCACATCTGTGCCGGTCACGGTGAACTCCGCCTCTCGCACTCTGCCGGACGGGTCCTGCATAACGATGTCGCCGATCCAAAACTTCTCCGATCCGGCGGTATGCGTCGCGAGCACGGCGATCGAGTTCATCCCCTCTCCCGGGCTCCAATCGAGCGCCGTTGAATCCAGCCCCGCGAATTGAGTCTTGCAGGCCTCATGCAACCGCCTAAAGTGGTCAAAGAATCTGCCAAGCACTGGATCCATATTTCACCTCACCTGATCACTCGAATTCGAGACAACCGGGTCAATTCTAACGTCGTACGGAGCATGCGCGGAAGTACTTGTCCTCGGAGTTCGCCGATGGGTGTTTCGTCAAGACCCCGAAACCGCCAGAGGTGAAGCTGTTTCAGGCTCTCGCCGAAGATGAGTTTCCCCGGACGCTCATCTCGCTGAGCCGGGCCGATCCTGCGGCAACGATCCAAGCCAGACTCGGATGTACTCGGCGACATCTTGCCAGCCTGGCTGAGCGATGATCCAGTGGGCGCGTCCAGGGAACTCCTTGAACGCGGTCAGGCCCGGGCCATGGCGCTGGCGCAGACGGGACAGGTCAGCAAGCCGCGGGGCAGTTGGCCCATTCTCAGAGAGGTTTACTGGTCACCCCGGCTGATCTCCCGGCTACGATACGTATCATAATCGGGCAGAAGTCGGTGATACTCCGAATCCATCAAGGGCGACGAGATCATGAAGTCCGCCGACGAACGGTTGCAGGCAATGGGGATGTTCCACACCACGGCCATCCTCAACAAGGCCTTCACATCCGGATCGTGGGGCATCGGCTCGAGGGGATCCCAGAAGAAGATCAGGAAGTCGATCTCGCCGTCGGCGATCTTGGCTCCAATCTGCTGATCGCCTCCCAGCGGGCCGCTCTGGAGCTTCACCACGTCAAAGCCAAGTTCCTCCTCGAGCATTTGGCCGGTGGTTCCCGTAGCGTAGATCCTGTGGTGAGCCAGCAGGTCTCTATTGAACTTGGCCCATTCGACCAGGTCCTTTTTCTTGTTGTCATGCGCAACAAGGCCGATCTTCTTGTCGTGCTCCATCGGGACTCTCTTGTCTTTCATATAACCTCTTCGGGGCGAGCAAGGCCCACTTCGATGCAGGATTGGGAGGGCTGCTGACTCAATATGACCGATGACCAGCTGTGCTCCGCAGCCGGCGGGCGGAAGTTCGACACCGGCCGGAGTCATCACGATCGGGGCCGACCGCTGCTATCCTAACCCGAATGAGCAGTCGCGCCAAGGCAGGTGATCATCCGAGCAAGGTGTCTCGACTATCGAGAGGGAGCACGATTTGAGCGGTGCACTAAGGCTGAGAATGCCGAGCCGTCCGGCCCAACCATATTGACGCCGGCGCCATCGTACGCCCGGCCGCGTCGGTCCCATCGCCTCGCACATGCCGGTGGGGTTTACGCAGACAGGAGTAAAACCCGTCTTGCGGGGATCGGCCCCATCTCAGGCGAGGACAGAAGAAGAGCCCTCAGGCTGCTGCATTCGAATGGTCAGTCTATGCTCAGGCCATCATTCGGGGATCGGCCGGATTGGGTGCGGCGAGATAGCCGGCGCCTCCACCACCCAGAGCAGCAGCGACGATGCCCAAAGTGCCGAAGCAGATCCCGACTCCCAGCCCGGAGAGATAGTAGGCGATTAGCATTGGAGCATCGGAAACCGGGGCAGGGGCATTCGTGAAGGGGATCTGCAGTCCGGTAAGCTGGAGGATAGCCAGCGCGCCGATCGCGCCGACGATCTGGCCGACAAAGACGAGTGCCCCGGCGATCCCCCCGGCGGTCGCGCCGAGGCGGGCGCCGTCAGCCTTCGAGGCTGGCTTCTCCTTCTGCGACGCAATGTACCCGGCCGTTGCGCCCGCGGCCAGCGCCAGAAGCGGGCCGCACACACCGAATGCGGCTGCGACAATGGAATTGAGGATCAGGCCGATCCCGCCCACGATCAAACCGATCTTGACACGCGGTCGCATGGTTCACTCCTTCCCCCTGAAACTTCTGCTGATCGTGCAAGAGCGAAAGAGCAAGAGTTGACGATTCTACGACGAACGAACAGGATAAAGCTAGCTCGGGAGTAGCGGCGGCGGCTTGCCGTTGGATGGACTAGACCCAGGCGTCATTCTCGACCGTGAGCTTCCCGCCGGTGTCCCCGGTGTTGACGGTGCCTGCCGGTTCAATCAGCATGATCTGGCACTCTTCACTTGCGCTCGGTTTGTGCTCGCACCCTTTCGGTACAACGAACAGCTCGCCGCTGTTCAATTCGACCTCACCCTCGCGGAAGTGGATCACCATTCTGCCCTGCAGGACGAGGAAGACCTCGTCGGTTTCGGGATGGCTGTGCCAGATGAACTCCCCCTGGATCTTGACGAGCTTGAAATGGTAGTCGTTCATTTGAGCGATGATCTTGGGCGACCAGTGCTCGTGGATCTTGGAGAGCTTTTCCGCCAAAGCGATCGGCTTCTTCTGCATCAGGCCCTCCATAGTCTTTCGCAGGGGATCCAGCTGCCTCGATCCCTTCGTCGGCGCGGTGCCCTGGGGGAAGACAGACCGAGCAGGGTGCTTCATCGACGGACCCCGTGAGTCTGATTCTCGCACATCTCGCGGCGCCCTGAGAGACTGTGCAAGTGAAAGCCCCAGCCGCACTCCGGCCGGGGCTTTGCTCAGGCTGTGACGGCCCCGCCAGTTTACTGTGCCGCCAACTCGACCACAGGGTATCCGGCTTCGACCCACGCTCCGAGCCCGCCTTTCAGGCTCCGGACGTCGGTGTAACCATAGGACCAGAGAATGGTCATGGCGATGGTGCAACGGTGGCCGGTCCCGCAGTAGCTCACGATCTTGGCCGCCTTGTCCGCCGGCCACTCCGCCTTACGGCTTACGAAGTCCTCCAGCGGGATGACGACCCGGTTGGCCGATTCGATCACGCCCTTCTCGGCGATCTCAGCCTCGGTCCGCACGTCGATCAGGATCAGGGCCGGGTTCTCGGTCAGCTCGCTTGCCAGCTGATCGACCGTGATCGCACCCCAGCCTTCGGGGATGTTGCTGAAGGTCTGATCGAGCAAGGCCACCATCGCCGGATCGGGCGTGGCGGCGTTGAGGGAGACCGCCTCGGAAGGAAGCCCGGTGACGGTCGGATATCCCGCTTCGACCCAGCCACCGTAGCTATTCTCCTTGAGGGCGGTTACGTTCGTCCAACCCAGTGCCCCCAGGCCGGTCATGGCGATCGTGCACCGCCATCCGCTGCCGCAGTAGCTGACGATCGGGGTCTCAAAGCTGGGGAGCTTATCCAGGTTCTTCATCAGATCGCGCAACGGGATAAGAACAGTGCCTTCGATGTAGCCCTTCTCTTGAACCTCGTCCGTCTGGCGGACGTCGAGCAGGAAGGGAGGCGGCTCTTCGGCCAGTTGTTCATTGAGAGCGCTCGAGCCGATGGTGTTGTACTTGACCATCCCGCCCAAGAACGCCGTGTACGCGGCGTCGAGATCTGGCGCGCCACCGATCTTGGGGTATCCGGCCTCGAGCCAGGCACCGAAGCCACCCTTCAGGCTGTGGATGTCGGTGTAACCGTAGGCCCAAAGGATGGTCATGGCCATCGTGCAGCGGTGCCCGCTGCCGCAGTATGCGACGATCGGGGCGCTCTTGTCCGCCGGCCACTCCGACTTCATGTTGATGAATTCCTCGATTGGAATGGCAAACGTGTTCTCGGCCTCGATCGATCCTGCCTTCTCGATCTCGGCTGGCGTCCGATTGTCGATCAGGATCAGATCGGGGTTTTCGGCCAGCTCTGCGGCGAGGTCTTCGGGAGTGATCGCCCCCCAGCCGTCAGGGATGTTGCTCAGAGCCTCGTCGATCACGGCCACCAGGGCCGGGTCGGGGGATGCGGCATTGAGTGAGGGTGCCTCAGGCGGCATTCCCGGGGCGACCTCATAGCCGGCTTCGCTGTAGCCGGTGAAACTGTTGTCCTTCAGGCTAAAGACGTGTTCCCAGCCCAACCCACCCAGGGCGGTCATGGCGATCGTGCAGCGCCAGCCGCTGCCACAGTAGCTGACGATGGTCGCGTCGAACGCCGGGAGCTTGTCCAGGTTCTGGCCGAGCTCGCGAATGGGGATGAGCACTGCGCCGGGTATGTGGCCGTTCTTCTCCACCTCGTCCGGCTGGCGTACATCCAGCAGGAAGGGCGCCGGGTCTTCGGCCAGCATCTCGACGAACGGATCCATCTTCAGCGCGTTGTAATTCTCCATTCTTCCCAGGAAGGCGCTGAACCCAGCATCGAGCTCGGCCTCGGTGGATACCGCCGGCATCTCCGTCGGCGCGGTAGCCTGGGTCGGCTGCGCCGGAGCTGCGGTCGGTTCGGCGGGCGCCGTGGCGGCGGGCGCACACGCGCCCAACACCAGGCTCAACGCCACGACCAGGGTCATCAACCAGTGAATGCGGGGCTTCATTTCTTCCTCCAGTGTTTTCTCGAGTATGTTCAGTTCTGCTCAGACACTGACGTCACGAGCGAACGAGCATTGGACCACACGGTTTAAGGTGCTGTCTCCTCCTCTAATGGAACCGGTGCCGGGACGCTCCCGACAATGACCGATTGATTGGCTCGCAGTTCGGCCGGTTTCACTCTGTCCGCCGTCAGGAACCACTCCGCATTTCCGTGACAGGCGTTGCACGACTCGGCCTGCGGCGTATCGAGCTGTACGTTGTGCGGGGTGGTGTAGACCCAGGTTGGCAGACGATTGAAGTTGGCCAGCAGATCCTCGCCGTAGTAGTCGAAGTTGTCGGGCGCGATCGGCACATGTCGCAGGAGCACGAAAGCATAAGGACGCTCATAGCTCGGCCGCGGGTTGCGCCCGATGAACAGCCCGAGATAGGTGGCGTCGGTCGAGAAGAACGGGTTGCCGGTTTTCTCGCTGACGGCTACATGGCAGCCGTCGCAATTGCTATATGAGACTGAATGGCACACCTGGCACGACAGATCGCCGCCGTGAACGACGTGCATCGGCGTCCCGTCTTGTCCGGTGGCGGCCGAAGCGTGGCACGTCTCACATCGCGGCGATTGCACTCCGGCGTAGCGATGATCGGCAGGAGGCAGGGCGATGGCTTCTTCGCCTCCGGGATGGCAGGTCATGCAATCGCCGGGATCGCCGTGCATCTCCGAGCCATCGTGACAATTGACGCAGTTCATCCGCCCTTCACGGAAATGCACGTCGGCCCTGAGGCCTTCGTTCTTCCCCAGGTACTCATTGCCGACACGGCTGCCGTGACAGGCGGTGCAGTTGCGCGTCATCGAAGGTGTCTTCTGAAAGACGTGCCCGTCGATGAAACCGCCACCGACAGTGCCGGGCTGGCTGACGTGGCAGTCGCCGCAGGTTGTGTGGCATGAGGCGCAGTGGTTGTCAAACATGTTCTCGAGGGCGGAGTGGCTCTCGGGTGTGCTGCGCTGATCGAGCACCGTCCAGTACCCCGCCTGGGTCACATGCAAGTTGCCCGGCTGGATCGAGACGACGTCCGGATGACACTCACCGCAGGTCTTTTCGAAGTCCTGACTGGGGTTGGCGACCAGCCCTTCGTGAGCAGTCTCTTTGTCGGGGGACTGCGCGCCGCCGTGGCACTCGGTACAGACGATATGGCCGTGGACCGAGTCGAGGTAGGCCGGAGCATCGCTGATCAGCACCTTCTCCCATGGCTCCAACGGAGCCACCTCTCCCCCTCAACCCACCCCGGACGACTCGCTTGGGGCGACCTCGACTGGGGCGGCGGTGTCGATCAGCTGCTGCTTATCAGTGTGACAGGAAAGGCAGGCGTTTGGCGAGTCGATCGGAGCCGGCTCGACCTCTGTGGGTGCTGCGGAAGGTGCATCCAGCGAAGCACCGCCCTCCGGGGTCCGGTCGGGCGGGTGGGTCGACGGGGAGGCGTGGCCACAGCCAGCCGTTAAGGCCAGGGCCAGAAAGGTCAGCGCCACAGCGGTTGTTCTCAGCATCAAGGAAATCTCAACGATATTGTGAAGGCTGTCACTAGTAATCGAAGGCTATAACAAGAAATGAGGGGAACAAAGTGACAAACATAATCTTTGCTTATCGTTTCTGCCTATGGGACCCATAGGCGAAAGCTGTTCTAGCCTGACATCTGACACTTGATTCCATTATGAAGCTTGTGGGAGAATTCACAAGAAGCCCTGCCTATGGGCGGGGACGGCCACGCCAGGTAATCATAGTGGGAGGGGGCACTCAGGAGCCGGATATGCTCGATGCACACCAGCTGAATGTGTTCCTGACGGCAGCCGAAACGCTCAATTTCACGCTCGCCGCCCGTGAGTTGAGCATGACCCAGCCCAGCGTCAGCCAGCATGTCCAGGAGCTGGAACGCCACTTCGGTGTGCCTCTCTTCATCCGGGCTGGCCGCCGGGTAAGCCTGACCGACGCCGGCGCCGCTCTTCTCCCACTGGCGAGGGAGATGGTCTCGCTCTCCATCCGGATCGACGAGAAGATGGAATCACTCAAGGGTGAGACCTTCGGCCACCTGCTGGTCGGCTGCACCACCACCCCCGGTCGCTATATCCTGCCTGGTCTGCTGGCGACTTTTCTCCAAAGGCATCCCAAGGTGGAGGCGACCTGTTACGTGAGCTCGCGCAGCCGAGCCGTCGAATTGATGTGCGAGGGCCAACTGCATCTGACCTTGGCCGGAGCACGCGACTTCCGGCGAGACGTCGAATTCCGCAAGTTCATGTCCGATCCGGTGGTCTTGATCGCGCCTCTCGATCACCCGTGGGCCGATGTCGAAGCCATCGAGCCGAACGATCTGCTCCAGGCCGACTTCATCCTGCGCGAAGAGGGCTCGGGGACCCGGACCACGGTGGCCGAGGGGCTGGCGAAGCTGGGGATGTCGATCGACCGCTTGCGGACCGTGCTGACCCTTGGGAGTTCGGAGGCGATCGCATTGGCCGTTCAAGAAGGCATCGGTGTTGGCTTCGTCGCTTTGACCGTCGTCGACCGGCTCGTGGCCGGGCGGGTCGCGACCGTCTGCGTGAGCGGCCTGCAGTTGGCGCAGGACATCTACATCGGCCGCTCACCGCGGCGCCCGGCGACGGCAGCCCAGGCCGCTTTCTGGGAATTCGTCATCGATCCGGAGAACGAAGCCTTGCGTCCATTTCGTGCCGATCGGGGGGTGAGAGTCAAGCTGCCCGCGGCGGCCATTTCGGCAGAGGATGAGTGATGGGGACGTATCGAGCGTTTCTCACGGGAAAGAATTGCCGGCCTTTGGTGATCGGGTTGATGGTGGGCCTGCTCGCCATGCTGGGGACAGTCGGCATAGCCGGCGCGCAGGATCCGACGCCTCCGCCGCCCCAGGCTCCGGCATGCACCGAATGCCACCTGGATATCACCGACAACTGGTCGGACAGCCCTCACGCCCACGCCTTCGATGACCCCGCCTTTCAGGAGTGGTGGCAGGGAAACGGCCAACCTGAGGAATGCTTGTCCTGTCACACCACGGGCTTTCAGTCGACTTCAGGCACGTATTTGGCCGAAGGGATCGCTTGCGAAGCCTGTCACGTGGCCCCCCAGGGCGATCACCCGCCGGCGATCGTCCCGGTCAAGGCCGACACCGAGTATTGCGGCGTGTGCCATACGACCACCCTCGGCGAATGGCGGCAGACCGGACACTCTATGGAGGATGTCGGTTGCACGGACTGCCACGACCCTCATAATCAGCAGCCCCTGTTCGAAGCGGCCGACGATCTTTGCATCAACTGCCACAAGGACGACATGGGCGACTATCTCGAGGACCTTCACGTCCAGAAAGGTATCGGCTGCGTCGATTGCCATGCCCTGGTGATCCCGCCCGAGACACCTCCCGAAGACGGGATCGTGCCGACCGGCCACACGTTCACGATTTCGCCGGCGACGTGCGTCGCTTGTCACACGGATGCCCTGCACGCCGGCTTTGCGATGCCGGGCTACGAGAACGGCCCGAAGGCGACCGCCGGCGGGGGGCCGACGGCCGTGGCGGAGCCGCCCACGTTTCTGGCCGTCGAAGAAAGCTCGCTCTCTCCCGATCAGCAGATCCAGACTCTCGAGACGGCCCTGGCCAGTCAGAACGTGACCACCCTGATGCAGGGTGGCATCGTGGGATTGGTTCTGGGTGCCAGCACCGCCTGGTTCATGGCGCACAACGTTCGGCGCCGGGAAACCGAGGAAGAGCATGGCGAAGAAGAGAAGTAGTTCGCCGCCGATCCTCTCCCGGCGCGATGTGCTGAAGATCGCCGGGACGACCGGCACGGCGGTCGTGTTCACGGAGCTTGTCACCAGCGGGCCCTTGTCGTCGGAAGCGGTGCGCGGGATCGGTGCGCAAACCCATCCCTCGAACCAGGCCGGGGAACCGCATCAATGGCGTATGCTCATCGACCTGGCTAAGTGCATCGGCTGCAATTACTGTGTCTGGGCGTGCCAGGCCGTCAACGACGTTCCCGACGAAACCATGCGCTGGAATGTCGGGTTTCCCGACCGGACCGAGAACGGGATCGACTTCTACATGACCCGGCCGTGCATGCACTGCCAGGAGGCGCCGTGCGTCAAAGTCTGCCCGGTCGGCGCAACCTGGGTTAGGGAGGACGGACTTGTGGCGATGGACTACGATCGCTGCATCGGTTGCCGGTACTGCGAGGTCGCCTGTCCATACGATGCGCGCCGCTTCAATTGGCGCACTCCTGAAAGCGAGAATGCGCTCGAGCCCACCTGGGGAGAGGCGGAAGTCGAGCGGCGGCCGCGCGGGGTGGTGGAAAAGTGCACCTTCTGTGTCCACCGGATCGATCGCGGGCTTGACCAAGGCTTAACCCCGGGGGTGGATCGCGAGGCCACGCCGGCGTGCGTCGTGGCGTGCCCGGTAGGGGCCCGAGTGTTCGGCGATGCGCTGGATCCGGAGAGCCCGGTCGCAAAGGAGATCGCCGAGCACACCTCATTCCGCCTGCGCGAGGATTTCGGAACCGAGCCGAAGGTTCACTACGTCCAACCCGAAAGGAAAGATGCTTGACATGGCGACCCTCCGCCGTCGCTTTGCCGAGCCGCTTACGCTCTGGTTCGCGCTGCTCATCGGGCTCATCGGCATTGGATCGATCGGCGGTCTCCGGACGCTCCTTCACGGCCTGCAGGTGACCGGTCTCAACGATCGAGTGCCGTGGGGCCTGTGGATCACCCATGATCTGTCGGCGATCGCCCTCGGGGCCGGCGCCTTTATCTTCTCGGCCGCGGTTTACCTTTTCCGCATTAAGCGCCTGGAGCCGATGGCCCGACCGGCAGTACTGGTCGGTTTCATCGGTTACACCTCCGCCATGTTGGCCCTGCTGGTCGACATCGGCCGGCCCGATCGCTTCTGGCACCCACTCGTCTACTGGAACGTGCACTCGGTCTTGTGGGAAGTGACGCTGTGCGTTGTGCTGTATTCGGCGGTCCTGGCCATGGAAGTCCTCCCGGTCGTGATCGAGAACCGCTTTTTCGACCGCTGGCCCGACCTGCGCAAAGCCGGACACCAGCTCCATCGTGCCACCCCGATCCTGGCCGTTGTCGGCATGGGACTCTCTTTGCTTCACCAGTCTTCGCTAGGGGCGACGTATGGGGTGTTGAGCGGCCGGGCGATCTGGTTCAAACCGTCGCTTCCGGTCATGTTCATCCTCTCGGCGGTCGCCGGCGGAGTTGGGCTGACACTCTGGTTGACGATCATCACCGGGAAGCTCCGTCATGTCCGGCTCATCCCTCACGAGGTCCAGCTCGAGGTTTCGCGTTTCGTCGGATATCTGACTCTGGCGTACCTGTATATCAAGCTCTGGGACTGGGCGGCCACCTCCTACTACAGTCATGCGCCGGGGACGGCCGACGCGCTGTCTCGGCTGCAGGCGACGACGCCGTACACACTCACCTTCTGGTGGTGGGAGATCGTCTTGGGGCTCATCGTCCCGGCCGTAATCCTGCTGTACCGTCCACTCAGGCGGAACGACCGGGCGCTGATCGCCGGGCTGGGCCTGCTCGTCTTTGGGGTGATCGTCAATCGCTGGAACACGACTCTCTCGGGTTTGATCGCGCCGCCGGACTGGTCTCCCGGAGTATTGGGTGGCGTTGTCACGGCCGCCTACTCGCCGTCCTGGGTCGAGGTGGCTGTCACGGCCGGGATCATCGGATACGCCTGGCTGGCATTCACCCTGGCGGTGAGGTACCTCCGCATCTACGAGAACCCCTCACCCGAGCGCGGCTGACAGGCCGATGGAGAGACGTTCGGGCCGCCGTCCACGGCGGCCCGGGTAGTCCACACCCGAGAGTCCTTCTTACAACAATGTAGGCAGCGATCCCCGACTGGATCGGATCTCGATCACTGGCGTGCGATATCACTCCCCGGCGATGCCCCCGGCCGTATCCACGTTCGGTCGACGTTGGACCAGAATGTCAAAGGCCCATGCAGCCAGAATCAACATGAGGACCGCGGTCGGGAGGAAGGCCCGGGGGAATGAGCGCTCGATGAAGTCCTCATAGCCTGGGCGGCTGTACGATCGCACGTAAAAAATGGCGAGGTTGATTCCGGCGACCCAAAGCAGCTGGAGGAACAGCATGAACCCTTTGGGATTGTACTTTAGATGGAAAGACCTCAGGCCCAAGGCCAGCGAGATCAGGACGACTGGAAAGAAGGCACCCCAGGCCGTGGCGCTGATCGCCGGGAACATCGCCTGGAACGGAAAGATCGTGCCGCGCGCAAAAACGCGGATGATGATCCACATGGCAGTCAAGTCGATTCTGCCTGCCAGGACTTGGGCCACAAAGACGCTCATCCCTTCATCCAGGTTGCTCCCATGCATGTATCCGCCGGTCAGGGTGAACACGAACCAGGCTCCGGCGATGACCGCCATAGGAATCGAGAGGGCCGCCGGGGCGAAACGCCCATGGCGTACGGCGAGGCGGCCGACCCAGAGAACAGCCAGGATGCCCAGGCAGTACAAGATCCCTTCCGGACGGGTCCATGCAGCCAGCCCGAGGAGCAACCCTGCCAGTGCCTGCAGCCGGGTTGACTGTGACTGGATGCCCTCGAGGCTCCAGAGTATGCCTGCTACCAAATAGAAGGTGAATGGCAGGTTGGCGAAGCCGTCGGTCGAGTGGAAGAACACAATCGGGACGCTGCCGAGAAACAAGGAGGCAAGCGCAGCCATCCCCTCTTCGACCTTCTGACGGCGGAGGAACGTATACGTCGCCAGGCAGAGTGAGAGACCGAGGAGCGGATAGAGCAGCTTGGATCCCGGAAGATAGTCCGCGTCTACGGTGTGGAAGAGGGAGATCTGGAGAGGCACATTCAACGGGTACGCCAAGCCGTGAGCTCCCCAGTTCGCGGCGGCGAGGATCGTCCCTTCCTGGCTGAGGCCGTATCCCTTTACACTCCAGATCTGCACCGGATCATACAGCCGGTAGGAAGTGCCGATGGAGAGCGCCATCGACAAGCCGAGAAGTCCGGCCGCAAACGACAGGATCAACACTCGCCGAAAGATGAAGATTGGACCGGGCCCGCGCGCGGACCGGCCGAGGGACGCTCCGAGGAATTCTCTGTGTCGAAGAACCACGAAAGCCGATGTGATCAACAGGACGAGGTAAACAAAGGCATTCGAGGCGGAGTTGAGCCGGATCCCGATCCAGGAGATGAGGAACAGGGCCCAAGTCAGGACGCCAGCGCCCACAGGTAGCGAAAGGCAGAGCAGCTCCAGGATCGTGAATCGTCTCGCGATGGCCAGGACCAGGAAAGCGCCGAGCAAGTACAGGCCGAAGATTAGACCCAGGTCTGTCAGGCCCGCGCCAAGCGCATGTCGCAGATCGAATCCCTCCTCCGGCCTGTCCACGAAGCCGGGTCCGTACAGACCCTTGAACCACTCCATCCCCGTGGGCGGCGAAGCGAGAAACGGTTTCCCGTCCACCGCGCCGGGGGCTGGGAAATCGGTCGTGGCGAGGATGTAAGTGTCAGGGGAGGCGAGCGCCCGGGTACAGGGATCCGTTTCAGGCGCGCCACATTCGATCAGTTGACGCGGGAAGAAGAAATACTGCATCGAGCGCGCCAGGGAGAATCGGCCAGGCTCGCCTTCCGGAGGCAACAAGAGCACCGCATCCTCCGGGGTCACCCTCCTGACGAACTCGATCAGCCGGGCGGACTGCCCACCGAGACTCATGTCGGCGCTGCGGGTGATTCGCGGCTGATCCCAGACCTGTTTAACCCGCCAACCCCAAGGGAGAATGAAATCCCTGAGCAAGAAGCCCGTCTGTCCCGCGATTCCCAAGACAAGGACGACCATCCAGACCTGCTTCAATCTGGGCTTCAACAAGCCTCCTATTGGTGCTTCCCTACTCGATCCTCAACCGGGAAATCATACCCTTGGACAGCAGCCGTGGCGAACTCTCACCGGCCTCGGTGGAGCCCGACATCCCTGAGGCCAGGCCACGGAGGAGGAAGGAACGCTTCACACTCGCTCGGGCGGTCCCACGACTTCTAGGGTATTCACTTGCGCGGACTCCCGCTTGTCCGCCAAGTCAGGTCTCCACTGTGTGTCACCCTGTCTTGCCGAGATCCTTCGCCCGGCGGCTGTCCGACGATCGGCCTGATCCGACTCGCTCCCATCTCGGCCACATACCCGGTAGACGGCTGACCGAATGGAGGAGGGGTATCCCTCGGGATTCTGCTACGATTCTTCCCTCGGCCGGCAACGGAGGGCGTGAAGGAACCGATCTCCGGTCGGCGGCGATCACCCCGCCTGGGCCGGAAGTCAGTGCCCAGCGCACTCGATCCGCCGGTCCAGACCGTGTGGATCATGGAGTACTTACCATAATATGAAGGCTTTCTTCAGATTGGATTTCTCGGTTGCCACTCCCCTCTATCGTTTGACGGGCGGCAGAATCGGGGGAAAGGTCCAGGGTTTGCCCGTGCTCCTGTTGACAACAACGGGAAGGAAGACGGGGAAGCGTCGAGTCACACCTGTCGGGTACTTCGAGGCCGACGGCGGGTACGTCGTCGTCGCCTCCAATGCGGGGTTCGACAATCATCCCGGATGGTATCACAACCTCAAACACAACCCGCGCGTCATGTTCGAGATTCGCAGCAAGCGCGCGTCTGCGCGGGCCGAGACGGTCGGGCATGACCTACGCGCTCGGCTTTGGGCAAGGCTGACGGAGCTTGCGCCAGGCTATGGCGCGTACCAGAAACGGACAACACGTGAAATCCCGATTGTCCTTCTGCACCCTGAGGCGAAGGCCTGAGGCCGCGAGGAGGCGGGCCGGCTGCTGACAGGGGTGCTGAGCATCCCCTATGCGGTGTTCATCGCGGTTCGTCGGCGTCGGGCGTCCGCACCGGCCTGGCCATCAGAACATCGTTCTGCAGGTCATTGCCCAACTGGAATGGCTGAGTTCCCACTTCTTCAAACCCCCACTTCTTGTAGAAAGCCCGCGCCCGGCCGTTGTGCTCCCATACGTCCAACCAGATGACATCGTTGCCGTGGCTATCGGCCTGGACGAGGCAGGCTTGCATCAAGGCGTGCCCCACACCGCGGCCGATCCTCTCTTGGATGGCATAGAGACGGACGATCTCGACCCCGTTTGAGGCACGGACCTGCGCAGGCGACGGCCCTTGGCGGAGCCGCGCGTATCCCACAGCTTCTTCCCCGACCTGGGCGATCAGGAAAACCGTGGACGGATCGTTCAACTCCGTCTGCTGCTGTGAGGGGCTGAACGACCTCGATAAGTAGTCTGCCATGTCCTCGGGCGTATTTGCCGGGCCGAACGTCTCCTGAAACGTGCGGGCGCCCAGTTCGGCGAGCAAGACACTGTCGAGCAGGGAGCCCTGGCGGATGAGGATTGTGTCAGTTTCCAAGGATGTGACTCCCTGAGCCTGCGGCCCGGCCGGGTGCGGGCAGTCCGGTCCGTAATGCCGGCGAATATCCATTCTGCCGATCCCGGCGAGGCCTGGGACGGCTATTCGGGCAGGTACGGCGCCTCGCCGTCGATATCCCCCACGAATTCCGGCAGCTCGACGTGGCCCAGAGACTGGCGGATGGCCATGTTCTCGCCGGTGTGGTACCAGTAGTGGTAGATCATCCGCAGAATCAGAGAACCGTAAATATAGCGGCTGGGCTTCCCGTTCCGGACGACCTTCGCCACGAGATCGCTGCTTGTGCGTGAGTCCAACCACGGCTCAGCCGCCTCGGTGATCTCGGCCCAGGCGGCTCGCACCTCACCCAGAGTTGGCGTGCTCGCCGGCGCACCGTAAGCGAAGGCTTCGTTGATCTGCGGAAAGGGGAGTTGATTCTGCGCGTAGCACAGGAAGTACCGCTGCTCCTGCCAGGCCAGGTGTCCGACGTTCCAGCTGATGCAATTCATCGGCAAGATGCGTTTCTGGGCATCGGCCTCGCCGAGACCCTCGAGGCCGCGCATGAACTCCTTCCGGGTGAAGCGGAGTTGTAACACAAGCGGATGTGTCATGGCCCATTCCTCAAGGGTTGGTCTCGGGATTCCTAGCTGTCTCGGGTGAGCCCGGTCCATCGCCAACTTGGCGAGCACTCGGGCTGAATGGGATCCCCGTCGCGTTTCGGCCTCGGGCGGCCGTCATCCGGCGGGCAACTCGTGAAGCATCCATACATTCGGTTCGAGGTATACGCCCAGATCGTTCTTCAGGTCCATCTCTACCGGGGTCAGTGCCCCGGGGACGACGTGGTTCCCGCTCTCGGGGAAACGCATTCCCGTCCAGCTCTCCCACTCCTGAATCGAGCCAGTGATCTTCATCGCCTGGTGGCAGACTTTCACGATCCGTCCCCCTCTGCGCAAGTGCACTTTCAACCAGGGGTCAAACGGGCTTCCGTCGTCGTTTCTCCACTGAACATACCTCTCCATCGGGGCAAGCGGATAACGGTGCTTCAAGCTTGGACGAACAGGCGCGACGAGCCGAGTCATCCCCTTTTCTTTTGCCAGGCGAAGCATCTCTTCCAGCAGTATCGTGCTCAAGCCTTGGCGTTGATGATCCGGATGCACGGAGATCTGAATGGCACACAGTGTATTCGGCTCAAGCTCTTCTCCAAGATCCCCGGCGCTTTGCCGCAGGGCCCAGTCCCAGCCTTCATCCGGCAGGGCTTCGACCGGTCCGTCCCATGCCAGTGGGACGCTGTTGGCGATGCCGACGACCTCGGCCGTGCCTTGGCCAAGGAAAGCGAACTGGTAGTCGGCGAAATCCTCGAACAGCCCGTCCCAGTGGTCGGCGGCCACCGGATCGTGATACATGAACTCGGGCCAGACTCTCTCGCTGACGGTCGAGATCAGCTCACGGTAGTCGGTCCGGTTGATGGGGGAGATGCGGACCAGCTCGCTCTTCATCCAGGGGTCCCAAACCAATTGGATGCTGCCGGAGTGAATGCTACTTCTTTCGCCGACATGTCCGCAGCCGGTTATTCGGCCCCAAGGGTCGCGATCGCCTCTGGCAGCGCCTGCGTGACCCGATCGCCGGCGGCGGGAAGGCCGACCAAGATTGCACTGATGATCTCTTGGCGGGAGGCTCCCGAAGTAACTGCCGACTTCACGTGGAAGGGGATGCCGGACTCCAGACCGAGTGCGGCAAGCACCGCCAGGTAGCACAGGTCTCGCGTCCTGGGCTCGAGGGCACTGGCCTTCGCTATGGCCTGGACCATCTCGGCCCAGGCTTTCGCATGGTCTGGCGCCTCTTGGGCGAAAGCCTGGGACGCGTTGCTCACGAGCGGGGAATTGTCGCCCATATAGCGGTTTCTCCTCAGTCTAATCGACCGATTCATCGGCATGGGCGCGGCGCTCTTTCAGGATGGCCCGCCGCTTCTTGTCTTCCAGGCGCCGGCGCTTCGCCGCCGCCGTCGGCATTGTCGGCCGGCGGGGCTTTGGCTCATCCCAGGCTTTTAGGATGAGCACTCCAAGGCGGTGAAGAGCATCCTCGCGATTCCTTTCTTGCGTGCGGAATCGCCTGGCCTCGATCACGAGTATGCCGCGCCGGTTGTACCTCTTTCCGGCCTTGCGCGCGAGGCGCGCCTTGACCGCATCGGGCACTGCTTCCGACCTGTCAAGGTCCCAGCGGAGCCGGACGCCGGTGGAGACCTTGTTGACATTCTGTCCTCCAGGTCCGGGAGACCGGAAGAACTCGAGCTCGATCTCGCCCGCCCGGAGGAGGGCATCAGGGGAAACGGGTTTCACGAAGGCTGGGTCCTTTCAGATCCGGCGTGCGCCATATGGGCGGGACGCTCAGGTGGTGTTCACCAACTGGAAGTCGTTACACAACCCCTCGCTTCCGATGCCGCTGATCACCAGACGCTCTTTTATGTTGCTCAACAATTGCCGAGTCCAGGCCACGGACCCGCTATCGACGAGTTCGGGCCTCTTCCCGGATTCGGTCATGGCGACGATCCGGAAACACAGCTCGACGTAGTAGCCCTTCTCGGTCGAGCGCCGGTCGTCGATGGTGCAATCGAGTGCGGTGAATTCGGATTGTAACTTCGGGAGTAGCCCCATGGCAACTAGCTGTTTGCGCGACTCGCGGGCATGCCTGTGCCCATTGGCATCGAATCCCGGGAAGGTGAAGAACATCCGGCGGCGGCCGCGAGCAGAAGATCAATCCGCATCCGCAATTCTTGCGAACCCGTCGTGACTATGGGGTTAGATTTGCACATCGCCCTGTTGCCCCATACGCCTTAGGGGTGCGCATGAGCACTGCTGGGTATTGGCCGAGTCGAAACGGAAGGGCCCGATGAGTTGAGAGGGGAGATCCCCGTCAACCGATGTCTGCGCCAACTAGTAGGGCCGGTCCCGGTCTTTGATCATCTCGATGTCCATGCTGTAGAGGAGCGAAATCGCTTCGGGCAGCGAAAACTCCGCCCGGGAGATCTTGTTCTGGCCGGGATCGATCCGATAGTTGCGCGCTCGGCTGAGGTCGGCTTGCCTGAGATCCGTGAGAAGGAACAGGCTATCGGTCAGATCCGTGCCGGAGAAATCCGCCGGGGACAGATCCGCTTCTCGGAAGTCGACATCCGCGGCGATACAGTCTCGGATCTGGATTTCCCTGAGGCTCAAGCCGATGAAAGTAGAGTGGCTGATCGCGGATTCGAGGAAGCCGATCGGCTTCCCGATCCCTTTCGCCGGCCAACTTGCCCTTGTCCAGTCGATCCCCACCGCTTTCGTGTCGTTGAGCTGAACGTGGGAGAAAGTGGATCCATTCAGTTCGGCTAAGCTCAAGTCGCACCCGTCAAAGGTGCAGTCCAAGAATCGGCAGTTGTCTAGGGCTGATTCCATGAAAGAGCATCGGCGAAACGAGCAATGTGAGAAATGACAGGCGGTCAGCCGCGTCCGGGCGAGCTCAACCTTCTCGAAGATCAGATCGGTGTAGTGCGCGTCGGAGCGGATAGCATGAGGCAAAGCTGGGGGCGCCTCGGCAGGATTGTCGAGTCCGGATTCCGCCGCCGACCAGGGGTGGCAGGACATTCGACAACGGGCATCTGAGCGGTCAGGCGATGGATCTGCTTCAGGGCAGGGGTTGCCACCTCAATGCGAGGACGACCGCCAGGGCGGTCAGAATGGCCCCGGCCGCGGCGAAGACCACGCTCACCTCGGTCGTCTCGTGCTTCGTGATCAAGTATGTCGGAAGGTCGCGAAAAACCTGGTTAAGTTCGTCGGCGCTCGTCGGCGCGTAGTATTCGCCTCCGGTCTTGTCGGCGATCAGCTTCAGCGTCTCCTCGTCGATCCCGCGTCTGAACCCGCCGCCCCCTCCTCCGCCACCCCCACCTCCGAAGAATTGCCCGCCGGAGAAGGGATCATTCTCTGCAAAGCGCTCGCCACAGAAAGGCAGGAACTCGCTCCCGGATTCGGTCCCGAACCCGATTGTATACACTCGGATGCCTCGGTCGGCGGCTTGCTGAGCCGCGTCCGGCGGCCACGCCCCATCGTTGTTCGCACCATCAGTTAGCAGGACGATAACGGCGGGCGCATAGGCTCCCTCGGGAACCGGCGTCGGCGCCAGCGTGGCCGATCCCTCGCGGAAGCTCGGTGCGACGTTTGGATCGAGCTCGGCGATTGCGTCCAGCCCTCGCAGGATCGCGCTTCCGATGGCCGTCCGGCGGCCGACAACAAGGCTCTCGATGGCATCTTGCAGCAATTCCACATCCGAGGTCGGGGCCTGGATCAACTCCGCCGTGCGGGCGAAGGCCACGATCCCGATCTGTGTACTGGATCGTTGGCGCTGGATGAAAGACAGAGCGGAAGCCTTGGCGGCCTCCAGCCGGTTCGGCGGGATGTCCGTCGAACACATGCTCCTCGAGACATCGAGCGCAAGGATGATGGTGGCCTGCCCTCCGGGCACGCTCACCACCGTTACCGGGCGGGCCGCAGCAACGATAAGAGATGCCAGCGCGCTCAGAAAGAGAGCGAACGGGAGGTGGCGTCGCCAGCGGGATGATGGAGGCAGAGCCTGATGGATGAGAGTGAGGCTCGAGAAGCGTAGCGTAGACGGTTGCTTACGCCGCAGTCGCCACACATACGCCGCGATGGCTATGGGGATGAAACCAAGCACGACAAGGAAACCAGGCCAGAGCAAGTCCACGGCCAACCTCCAATCCGCGCCTACCTGTCCCCCGGTTGATTCAAGGTACGCGACTGAACCAAACGAGCGACAGGGCACCACCCATGAACAAAATGAGAACGCCGGCCACAGCGAAGATCGAGGTAGCTTCAGTTCGTTCGGGCTTGATGATGAGTCTGGAACCAAGGTCGCCATACACATTCTTCAATTGCTCTTGGTCATCGGCGCTGTAGTAAGCTCCGCCAGTCATTGAGGCAATGCGCTTCAAAGTCTCCTCATCGAGCTGCGTGTGCACGGCAAAGCCCTCCATCTCTAGCGTCGTCCCGGCTGTGCTCCCAAGCCCAACGGTGTAGATCCGGATGCCCCGGTCGGCGGCCAGTTGGGCCGCGGCCAAGGGGTTCGGATCCTCGTTGTTTTCTCCATCGCTGAGCAGGACGATTGCCGCCGGAGCGAGAAACCCCTCCGGGACAGGGGTGGGGGGGAGGGTCGGTACCGGCGTCAGGTTGCTGTATTCAAGCGGCGGGTTGCCCTGGCCGACCTCAATCGCGTTGAGTGAAGCGTTAATGCCATTCGCCAACGATGTGCCCAGCTGGGGGATCAGACGGTTGATCGCGCCGAGGACCGCCTCCTGGTCTCCGGTCGGCACCTGCACGGCAAAGCCGCTGTCGCTGAATGCGACGACCCCGATCTGCACCGAGGGCGGCTGTTGGGCCACGAACTCGCGTGCGGCCACCTTGGCGGCCTCCATCCGTGTCGGCTCCACATCCTCGGCCGCCATGCTGCCGGATACGTCGAACGCCAGTACGATCGTGCCGACCTGCCTCGGCAGCTGCACCGTCATCTGCGGTCGCGCTGTTCCGATCATCAGGACCGTCAGGCCGAGCAGGAAGAATGCCGGGGGGACGTGACGACGGATCCCGGACATGCCCGAACCGGCCTGGTCTACAAGCCCGAGCTCGGCGTAGCTGGCGACAATCCGGCGACGGCGCTGCAGCAAGCGCCTGTAGAGCAGGATCAAGAGCGGTATCGACGCCAGAGAAATCAGGCTTGCAGGCCAGGCGAAAGACATAAGTCAGGCGGTTCTCACCGCCGGCGCTCTCGTCGCAGCGCCGCGAAACGCACGATTGCGCTCACCAGGTCTTCTTCAGTCGAGAGCGACAACGCCTCGACGCCGGCTCGCTTGAAGGCGGCGTTGATCTCCGCCTCCCTCCGCTCGGCTGCCTCGCGGAACCGGCGGCGGAAGCGGACGTCACCGGTGTCGACGTAGAGTTGTTCACCCGTCTCCGCGTCTTCCATGAAGATCGGACCGACATCCGGGAGCTCGGTTTCACGGCGATCCCACAAGCGGATGGCGAGAACCTCGTGCCGGTGATTGAGCAGAGTGAGCGGTCGATCCCAACCCGGAGCGCATATAAAATCGGAGATGATGAATACCAGCGAGCGCTTCTTGATGGTTCGTAAACCTGATTCAAGCAGCGGCGCCAGATCCGTGAAGCCCGCCTGACGGAAGAGAGGGTAGGCGAGCAAGTCGTTGACCAGGCGCAACACGTGGATCCGCCCGCCGCGGGCCGGCAGGGCCCGCTCGAGGCGCGTGTTATAGAACATCGCCCCGACGCGGTTCCCGTTCCGGGTCAGCAACCGAGCCAGGGTCGTCACGAAGTCGATCAGCACCGATCGCTTCAGTCGCCCAACCGAGCCGAAATCCACGGACGGGCTGAGATCGAGCAGGAACCACGCCGATATCTCTCGGTCCTCGATGTACTGGCGGACGTACGGAGTGTTCATGCGGGCCGTGACATTCCAGTCGATATAGCGGATGTCGTCCTCGGGCTGGTACTCGCGCAAGTCAGCGAAATCCAGCCCGTAGCCGTAGAGCAGACTGCGGTAGTCTCCCTGCAGCAGGCCGTCGAGCCGCCGGATGACCTGCCAGTCGAGGCGCAGCAGGATCCGCTCAGGAGTTGAAGCTGAGGCTGGCATGCTCATGCAGTGGCACCACAGGCAAGGGGATGCGTTGAAGGATCTGTTCCAGCAAATCGTCTCCGGTCACATTGTCGGAGAGCGCTTCGTACGACAACACAAGTCGATGGCGCAAGACGTCGAACGCCATGTCGAGGACGTCCTGGGGTAGCGCATAATCTCGGCCTCGAAGCAGGGCCAGGGCGCGGGCGGTCAGGATCAAGTTGATCGAAGCCCGCGGGCTCGCCCCATACAGGATGTAGTGCGCCAACTCCTCGTGACCGACCTCTTTCGGCGTGCGTGTGGCAGTCACGATCCGGACCGCGTACTCGATCAAGGCCGGGTCCACGTACACGCCGTCTGTCACTCGCTGCAACCCGAGCAATTCCTCTGTGGTCAGCACCCCCTGGATCGCTTGCAGAGCGCCGGTCATCCGTTCGACGATTACGAATTCCTCCATCGCACTCGGATAACCGACGAGGACCTTGAGCATGAAACGGTCAACCTGTGCCTCGGGCAGAGGGTAGGTCCCTTCGGTTTCGATCGGGTTCTGGGTGGCGAGCACCAGGAACGGATTTGGAACCGGGAAGGTCTCGCGGCCGATCGTGACCTGGTGCTCCTGCATGACTTCGAGCAGGGCGCTTTGCACCTTGGCCGGGGCGCGGTTGATTTCATCGGCCAGCAGCAGGTTAGTGAACACCGGGCCGAGCGAGGTGCTGAATTCGCCTGTCTTCTGGTTGTAGATGCGGGTGCCGACCAGGTCGGCGGGCACGAGGTCGGGCGTGAACTGGATGCGCTTGAACTCGCATCCGGTCGCCTCGGCCAGGGTCTTGATCGCCATCGTCTTGGCCAATCCCGGCACGCCTTCGACCAGGATGTGGCCGCGCGACAGCAGCGCCACGATCAGCCGTTCCAGCAGGTGGTCCTGGCCGACGATGACTTTCTTGACCTCGTAGAGAACGCGCTCAGTCGCTCTCTCGTTCCCAGTTCCAGTCCCATGGTCCATCACTTGCTCCTCCAACGGCTTCTGCAATAGTGGGCTTGGCACCACCTCGCTGTCTCCCGTTCGGGGATCGCACGCGGGGCGGGAGCGAGAGGCTCAATAGGCTGGCAGTCCGGCCGCCTGGCCGGCGACGGTAATCGGTACGGCAAACCCGATACCGATGAAAACCTCTTGTTCGACCGGGTTGAGGATCCCGGTGACGATACCGATGACCTGGCCGTTGCGGTTGAGCAACGGTCCGCCTGAGTTGCCCGGATTAACGGCGGCATCGAATTGGATCAGTCCGTGCAATGTCTGATCGCCGCTTTCGAGCTCAAAGGTACGATCGAAACCGGAGATGACCCCGGCGCTCATCGAACTGTAAAGCCCAAAAGGATTGCCCACGGCGAACGCCTCGTCCCCGACATGGGCAGCCTTCGGGTTCCCAAGGATCGCCGGGATCACTAGCGCCGGAGGCTGGAGGGCGCGTAGGACAGCGATGTCGTTTTGCGGTTGTTCGGCGACGATCTGGGCCTGGGACTGCGTTCCATCGGCGAAGCTGAGCTGGATGTCGGAGGCGCCGGCGACGACGTGCAGGCTGGTGAGGATATCGCCCATTTGAGAGATGACGACGCCGGTGCCAAGACCGTAGCTGATCTCACCGTCGGTACCGGGGGCCTCGGTCTGGATCAAGATCAGCGAGGGGCGGATCGCCTGATACACGCGGGCCGAGAAAGTGGGCGGAGGCGTGGCCGAGGCCAGGGCCTGTGCGACGGCCTCATTTACCTCTTGCGGGGTAAGCGGGCGTGGGGCCGGCACCAGCCGGGAGTAGAGCAGGACCGCCAGGAGTGCCGCCAGCACTCCGGATGCGAATGGGGCTGCCTTTCTGGCGCGCATTCTCAAACGCAGGATGCGCGGCCGCCATTGTTCGGAATGTGAAGGGGATGGTTCGTCCATCCTCTATCCTGCGCACGAGGAAGGGCAGTCCACTTCCGGCTTGGTTTAGGCCTGGCAGGTGACGGAGATCCCTCACCACGATCCACACCGGGCACAAATATAACATTTTTGAGGGACTTTGTCAGTGTGTCACTTTGTGTAGATCTGGGCGTTAACCCTCCGAAGACTGACGTGAGGAGCCTTCATGCCCACGCCCCAAGACTTCGACGGACAGGATGTCAAGGCGGCCAGGCGGGATCCGGCCGCCTTCGCCGCTCTAGACGATCGCTACATCTAGTCCATTTACCGCTACATCTACAGTCGCGTGGGGAACGCAACCGATGCCGGCGACCTCGCCGCCATTCGCCGCCCGGGCCGTCCGGCGAATTCACCGCCGTCGGTGGTTTGTCTTGCCGCTGGTTCAGCGGAGGATCGTCCGCTCAATGCGACGATCGGGGACGAGCCAGATGATGGCTACGGCAAGGCACAGAGCCCAAGCGATGTGCGAGCTTACGAGGGACAAGGGGATGGCGGCGGCATAGACTGCCAGCGAGACTTTCCCTTTGACATCGCTACCGACGGCGATGGCCAGCGCGGACTCCTTCCCGTGGAGGGACACGAGGACTCGCACTAAGATCGAATACGCCATCGCGGCGAAGATCAGGACAACGCCATAAAGCGCCACCGGAAGCGGGGCAAGGCCATTCTCACCCATCCACGCCGTGACGAAGAGCACCAGGGACAACCAGAACAAGAGAAGGAGATTGGCCCACAACACGCCGCCGTTGACCCGCTGAAAGGCCTGAAAGAGGTGATGGTGGTTGTTCCAATAGATCCCGAGGAAGACGAACCTGAGGATTTAGCCGAGCAGGTTGGGGATGACGAGGCCAAGGGCGGCGAAACTGGCGCCTTCCGGCACCCTTAGCCCGAGCACCATGATCGTGATTACGATTGCCAACACGCCGTCGCTGAATGCTTCGAGTCTGCCTTTGCTCAATGCATTCCTCCGGGGCTCCTTGATCCGCCGAACGTCAACCCTTTAGAGCTGAGAGGTGCAAAAGGCGCAGCGCGTGGCCTTGATTGGAATGCTGGAGAGGCAGAATGGGCAGTCCTTCGCCGTCGCCGGGGCCGGCTGCTCGGCCCTGGCCGCTTGCGCTCGCTGGAACACCTTGATAAGCACGAAGATGACCGCCGCCACCAGGACGAAATCGACGACGGTATTGATGAAGGCGCCATAGTTCAGCGTTGCCGCACCGGCCGCCTGAGCGTCTGCCAGGGAGGGGTAGGGCGTCCCTGAAAGGTCGACGTACAGGTTGGCGAAATCCACCTTCCCCAGGATCAGCCCAATCGGCGGCATGATGATGTCGTTTACCAGGGACGTCACGATCTTGCCGAATGAGGCCCCGATGATGACGGCGACGGCGAGATCCAACACGTTGCCTCGCAGGATGAAGACTCGGAACTCCTTGAGCATGGAATAGTCTCCTTCCACTCAGAACCGATCTGGGCGTTGCTCGATGCGGCATGTTTCTCGGTGACAAGCACGGAGGATACCACGGGCCGCTCAAAGCCAAGGACCGTTGCCTGCCTTCAGCCTCGTCAAAGCTGGCTCGCTAGCAAGCGCGACCAGGCAGGGGGTCTAGGTCCGACAGTCGGCCGGTGGTTCTCGGGCTCAATTCAGGTGCGACCTGCCAGCGTGGAGAAGCCACGCCCACCAGCCAGGGTTTGTCGCCCGGTCATTTTACGCGCGGGTCCGTCCGGCAGAGAATCATAAGGGGAGATGACGCTGACCCGCACCATGGGACGGCTCATGAGGATCCCGGACGCGGCCCGGGAAACCATTTCACTCGAGCCGAATTCCCTTCGATGGCTGTCTGAGGATCTGGGCAGCCACTGTCCGGAAGAGTGTCCTGGGGATCCTGAGAAACAGTCTGATGGCGCTGAGGTCGATCGCCTCTAACCTTTGCCGTGAAAGAGCGGAGTGAGCGTGGATGGGTCAAGCCGCGCTGCCTCTTCGATGAGCTGGCGGATCTCTCCCCACGGAGCGGCTTCAATGGACTTGAGCACCAGAAACCGCTTGCTGAGTCGGTCTCCGCCAAGGAGTGACGTACGATCCATAAGTCTGACACCGTGGATGAACGAAAGCCGGACGTGATCCCGGCGGAGTTCGATCTGGCAGATCGCGCCTTTGACCGGACCGCCATGCCGGCTATTGTGGTAGGACAGCCCGCCCCAGAGGATCCGCTCGGTTGCCTCCGGGCAGACCGAGGCGACCATATTCCGTAGTTCAAGCGCGATCTCCTTCAAGGGCCCCGGAGCAAAGGCGAGGTATCGATCGACCTCAGCCGATGCCAGGAAGTGGCTTTCTCTCATGATTTACGCCAGGCTACTCGCTCTCATGTGAGAGTTGTTCGGGCTGCCAGCTTGCAACGGGATCGATCGACAGGTGTCTCTTGACCCAGCGGGGGTCTCTAGCCGGCCTGCAACTCGGCGATCGTCCGTTCGATGAGTGCCGTCGCCTCGCGCAGGGCCTCCACGTCGAATTCGAACTTGGTCCCGGCGGCCTTGAACAGCTCGGGCAATGCGGCCGTGTTTCCGAGCGCGAGCGCCGAGTGGTAGGACCGAAGGGCAGCGGCAGGCTCGGCCAGCGAGTTGGCCCATGCTGGCTTGTCTCGGAGAGCCGATTCTGATTTCTCGGGCGTGAGCCGCGGTCCGGTCCCCATTCCGCGAGTGCCCCGACTACGCCGGCAGTTGGCCGGCTTCGTCGAGAAACGTCACTTGAGGCGGCCCGGATACTCCCGCCCGCTTGGTGGCCTCGCGGAACTCCTCAGATTGGAACAGCTCACGAGCTCTATCGGAGGAGCTGTATTCACCCAGAATGACAACTTCATTCGCATCTTCGAGATTGCGGAAGAATCGCACTCCCTTAGAGCCATACGTCTTCCGAAGCTGACCGGCTTCTTCGAAGACCTTCTTCCACACACCACAATCTCCCACCTTGAGACGGACGATCACATGGGCCAGAGTGGCATCCACTCCTTTGGGTTTGGGTTGCCCTCAGCGGCAGACCATCTCGGCCGCGGCCGCGCAAGTTGAGTGTCGATCCATGCCGCGTTCGTTGTGATTCTCGAGGCTGATCATCTTGGCTGGACCTGCCTCGGCTCCGTTCGTGACAAACTGGCCGGACCGGCGATGACCGCCACGGCAATTGCCGCGGCGAGCGTCAGCCCGACGCTGCCACGTCAGCCTCGACGTCGGCGAGGGTCACGACATCAACCCCGCTCAGGCATGAGGGCGCGACCGTCGCATTGAGCAGGATCCAGCGATGCCGGGCGAGCCCGACATTGGCTGCCTGGGCGACTCCGGGATCGAAGCCCACCCAACCGTCCGCGGTCTGCGCCAGCGCTTCGTGTGTGTCTCCCGCCGGCATGGTCCCGAAGACATCTGAGGTTATATCCGGTAAGCGATAAGCAGTCAGGCTGTCATTCGCCGTGAACATGCACGGTACAGGGGATGCCGGCAGCGTGCAGCTCGCCAGGGTCAGGGCTGCAATCAGAATACTCAATTTGACGATTGGGATCCCTCGGGCGCTCATAGTCTTCCTCCTTGGCGGATAGTGTCGATCCTTGAACTTGATTGAGCTGCTGCGGAGGCTGCCGCTCACCTGGGAACGGCCTTCGTCATGGGCTACCGATTGAGCTTGCACCCCGGTGTGATGCACGGAAAGGCCGTCAGTAAAACTAGAAGGTGCGCCGGCGCCGGAAGGGTACCCCAGCGCCTGTGAAGAGCAAGCGGTCAGGTGAATCACCCGTCTTCTGAGACACGTCTCGACCGCGGCGACCTCGTGTGCAAGCCCTCTCAACCGCCGGCTAGCGCGAGAAGCTTGAGAGTCGTCTTCCAGTTTCGGATCGTGCAGATCGTGGCGAGCTTGGAATCAAAGTACGCGTTGGTGAGCTTGCTACGCGCGACCCCGTTCGGACATCGAAGGTAGATCTCCCGGCCCCGCACGACATACTCATCCGGTGGGGAGCGGTCTGGATCAAGCCCAGCAACCCTGTCGGCGGCGGGAGAATCCGCCAGAAACGCCACGTGGAGGAGGCGCTCATCTGCGCCGGATCGTTGGAACGGATTGGCCCGGACGATCGTGCGGAGCTCAGCGGCGGTGCGCGTTACGAGGGGAATCTCCAGCCCGAACTGCCGGGTGATCGCCTTGCTGATGATTCCCGGAATCTGGCGGGCTAGTTCAGGCTGTGCCTCGAATATGACGTTGCCGCTCTGGATGTAGGTCTGCACATGCCGGCAGCCAGCTTGTTCGAATGTCGTGACCAGACCTGCCATCGGCAGCCGGTTGTGCGTTGTGAGATTGATGCCGCGCAGCAGAGCGATATGAACATCGGTCTTCTTAGGCGTGCCGAGCCTATCTTTGGCCATCCCAGGTTCCTCGTGGACAGGATAACACCGAGTGGCTTCGGGAGCGACATCGATGACTGTCTATGTGAACCGGCAAGCTTGGTGATGGCTGCCAGCGCTATCCGGGCCGGGCGCCTGTCCATGCCCGACTCCCCTGCCCGCAGAGCCACACAACTGAGACCAGATATTGACTGACCTGAGGCGACCCGAGGCGAAACGGATGGGATGGGCCAGCCAGGAGGTGTCTTGTTTCGACATGAATCTGGCTTCTCCAGGTGGCCTTGAAGCAGAGTTCGGGCAGGCTGATCCGGTTCAAGCCGCCGACGGTCAACTACTTGCCAGCGGGTTCAGGCCCTGAGGCGCCATCTTGTTGCACTGCCGGTGAAGTCCGCCTCCAACCACGCAAACGCCTTGGCGGGCAGCACCCGATATGTCGGCGTGCCCTTTAGGTGAAAAGCGTACTTGCGGAAGTAGAGCGCATCCAGTTCATCGAGGAGCTCATTCTCTTGCACGCGCTCCGGACGTCCCTCGACGATCGCGACCTCATCGCCACTTTCCAGGTGGACCACAACCTGGCGGCCCAGTGCAATGTTCCGTCCCTTGCGTGAGCTTGGGTCGGTGCTGAAGTAGAAAGCGTCCCTATGCCAGAGGCCCCAAACGGGCGCGGCATGGGGCAGGCCGTTCGCCGAGGTAGTTACGAGCCAATAGTTGTGCGCTTCCTCCATCCTCGTGCGGAGGAAGTCCCACGAGAGAAGACCGTGGCCTTCCGACGGAGGTTTGAGGCCGTAGCCCGGAGGCATAGACGGTCTGTCGACCTGTGACATGTAAGGAGTCGGGGGGGTCTGAGTCATGTCTGCCTCTCGGTGGGGGGGATCCACGATCCTTCGGTCACCCGGAACGCCGAAGTGTCTCCCCCGCCCGGCCGGCCTGGCTGACGACTATCGACCATCACTCCGCTACGCATCGAGCATGAACCGGTCCCGGCGTCTCAACTCCGCTGCAGATCGGACGGGGCGGGCGAGAGGTACCAGCCTCGGTCCCTGACCAGCAGAAGAAGCATGAGGATGTTGATCATCAGAACGATGAGATCTGCCGGTCCGAATTCATCTGCAAGGGTCAAGACGGATATGGTTGTAAGCAGCACCACCGCCAGCCAATACGCAATCCGGCTGTGCCTTCTCAGGAAGACGACCAGGCCTACGAAAACGAAGGCATTCAGTAGCCCCAATACGGCCATCACCCATCGGCCGAAACCCGTCTCTGGGAGTGCCGGATGGATGCCGGTCGCGGCGGCGAGGCATGATGCAAGCGCATTTTGGGTAGCCAGAACCCAAAGTGGGAGCCTGGCTCCCCCGTCGGCACGGCGCTCTCGGCCGCCCACCTTGTCAAGGTCCAGTCTAGATCGTCGCTCCGACGTCCTTCGGGAGGACGGAGGGTGGTCTGTGAAGCGCGGCATAAGAAGTCCCGCGTTCCTGTCCCGGATTCCGGCCAGCCGTCAGCGCGCCAGGAGA
>Ga0209341_10000683_pt1 | contig 34949 bp, 38 predicted proteins | sample RifCSP13_2_FD_184020 | JGI IMG/M metagenome (GOLD analysis project Ga0209341, IMG submission 184020) | Soil microbial communities from Rifle, Colorado - Rifle CSP2_sed 13_2 (SPAdes) (version 2) | ecosystem: Environmental > Terrestrial > Deep subsurface > Rock core/Sediment | place: Rifle...
CGGGTCGGGGGTCGCCGCCGGGTCGGGGGTCGCCGCCGGGTCGGGGGTCGCCGCCGGGTCGGGGGTCGCCGCCGGGTCGGGGGTCGCCGCCGGGTCGGGGGTCGCCGCAGGGTCGGGGGTCGGGCCGGCGGTCGGCGACGGACCGGGATCCGCGGTGGGATCGGTCGCCGTGGCCGACGGCACGAACGGCGAGACCGCCGCGGCGAGCGCGAGGAACAGGGCCGCGGTCGCCATTCGGGCCGCGAGTCGTGGGGCGCGTCGCCGGGACGGGCTCATCGCTCAGGTCCAGTCGCTAGCTCACGGGACGCCGGGCGCCGGGATCGGGCCCGTGTAGGTCCCGTTCGCGACCGTGCCCGTCGGGTCGTGGCAGAGCTGGCACGTCCCGCGGTTGTCGACCTTGAGGAGCCGGCTGTCACCGGTGGCTCCGCCGATGTCGTACGCCGGGACGTCGCCGTTGGGGAACGGCTGGGACGAGGAGAACGTGCCCTCCATGCGGGCGTTCGAGCCGTGTGCCACGTGGCAGGTCGTGCAGGCCCGGTTGCCGACGGTCTCATGGCGATAGGCGAACAGCTCGTCGCCGGACGGCGTGTCGCCCGCGGCCGATGCGTAGCGCGTGTGGCAGGCGCTGCACCAGGCCGTCATCTGGTCGTTGAAGGCGAAGAAGCCGCCCACCCGGTTGGCCGGGATGCCGTTCGGGGCATCGGCCCCGGTGGTGGGCGTCGACGCCGTGTTCCAGGGCACCCGGACGTGCCAGTAGTCGCCCGTCGCCGGGCCGTAGCCGGCGTCGCTGACGTCATCCGCGTAGAGCAGGTAGGTCGAGAGCGTGCCCGGCGTGCCCCGGGTCTGGATGACCGTGTAGTTCTTCGTGTCGGACTCGGCCGCGTCCGGGTTGTCGGCCGGCGAATCCGCGACCACCGCGTCGGCCGCGGCCGGGGTGAAGGTGCCGCTCGTGGCCTCGGGGTCGGGGATCGGGACCAGGATCCGGTACTGCCCGTTGCCGTGGGGGTTGTGGCACGACGCGCAGGCCATGGACACGGTCGGGCCGGGGCCGTTGAGCCCGAGGCCGATCGGACCGTTGCCCCAGGCCACGGTCGGAGCGGAAAGGCCGTTGTCGGCGAGATTGAGATGGGCCGACGTGACCGGCGCGGGATCGACGCCACCGCTGATATCGGTGCGGACCCTGACCTTCGCCCACTGGTCGTCCGACGACGCGAGATTGTTGGACACGAGCACGCGCGCGGGGTTGCCGGAGTCGATCGCGGCCTGGACGAAGCCGCCGCTCCGCAAGGCTCCCAGCAGCGGGGTGCCGCCCCTCGCGGCGAGCTGATACTGGATGCCGCTGGCGACGTCGGTCGTGGCCCCCGCGGCGACAGCGCCGTGGCAGGTGAGACAGAGGGCCGTCTCGTCGGCGGCATTGATAAGGAATGGGCCCTGGGCCGTGTGGGCCCGGTGGCACCCGGCGCAGCTGTCGGCGTTGATCCCCAGGGAGCCGTTGTTCACGGTCATCACGTGGGGTCCACCGTCCGCCAGGGCCGGCGCGGCGGCAAGGATCAGCCAGAGGGCGCCACCAGCGATCAAGAGCGCCAGACGTCTCACTGTCTCTGCCTTCCTCTGCTGCGCTGGGACGCGGGAGTTGGAGCCGGGTCCGGCGGCGCATCTGCGACCGCCGGACCCTTCAGATCGTCGTTACGGAACGGTCGGACTGGCCGGGCCGATGTACGTCCCGGCTACGATCGTCCCTGTCGGGTCGTGGCAGGCCTGGCAGGTCCCGCGGTTGTCGACCTTGAGCAGACGGCTCGAGGCCGACGCGGTCCCGTCCGGGTACTCGTAGGAGCCCGAGAAGGTGCCGGTCATCGCCGCATTCGAGCCATGCGAGACATGGCAGGTCAGGCAGTCACGGCCGGCGACCGTCCGGTGCTGGTACATGTAGATGTCCTCGCCGGGACGCGGGTACATCCACGCAGCACCGGTGTCGAGCGGGTCGACGGTGGTGGGATTCGGATTGCTGTTGGCGAAGTAGCGCGTGTGGCACGAGGAGCACCAGGCGGTGATCTGTCCGCTGAAGGTGGACGGTCGCCCGTTTGGCGCACTGTTGGCCGTGGCGCACGCGGCCGGCGCGGGGAAGATCGTCGGATCGCACGCCGCGTTGTTGATCTGGGGGTTCCACGGCACGTTGCGAGCGAAGTAATCGCCGCCCGTCGCCGTGTAGTCGCCCGGGATGCTGTTGAAGGTGCCGGCGCCCGCGGCCGTCGCGACCTGGCTCGCGTAGAGCAGGTACGTCGACTCGGTGCCTTCGGTGCCCTTCGTCTGCATCACGGTGTAGTTGCGGGTGTCGCCCGCGGCCGGCAGGGTCGCGTCGGTAACGCCGACGCCGCTGGTGCGCGTGACGGCTCCGCCGACTCCCGTGTCGGCGAGGATGTCCACGCCGGTGAGCGTGAAGTAGTTCGACGAGATGCTCGCGACGGTCAGATTCGTGCCGTCGGCGGCGGTCCCGGTTCCGGCGACCGTGACGATGTCGCCGACGAGGAGCGCGTGTGAGACCTCGGTGTAGATCCGGTCGTTCGAGGCGACGGTGGCGAGGACGTCCACCACCCAGCCGTCATCGAAGCCGACGCCGGTGGCCTCGGGGATTCTGTTGAGGATGCGGTACTGCCCGTTCCCGTGAGGGTTGTGGCAGGACGCGCAGCTGATCTCGACGACCGGACCGATGCCGGAGCCAACGGCCCCGTTGCCCCAGGCGATGCCCGGATTGGTGAGGCCGTTCTCCGTCATCGCCATGTGGGCGGAGGTAACGTCCTCGGCCGCCCCGACACCGACCTTCGGTCGCTGCGAGACCGCGGTCGCGGTCCGCAGGTACGACAGCCGCGACGCGTCGCCGGCATCGAGCCGGGCCTGGTCGTAGCCGCCGCCCCGGAGGGCACCGAGCAGGGTCGCCGGGTCGCGGAGGCCATCGACATCGAGGGCGTACTGCACGCCGGTCATGACGTCAACGGTGGATCCGGTCACGGCGGCGCCGTGGCAGGTCTTGCACAACGCCGTCTCATCGGCGGCGTTGATGAGGAACGGGCCCTGGGCCGTGTGTGCCCGGTGGCACCCGGCGCAGCCGTCGGCGTTGATCCCAAGCGACCCGTTGTTCTGGGTCATGACATGGGGTCCGCCGTCGGCCAGGGCAGGAACTGCGGCAAGGATCAGCCAGAGGGCGCCGCCTGCTAGAACGAGCGCCAGTCGTCTCACTGTCCCTACCTCCTTTCTTCCTGTCGATTGATGACTTGGGCTTGGCCGGCCCTGCCGGCGGTCGACGTCTGCGGCTCCAACCTCCTTCATGGACGCCTCATCTCAATAGCTCCAGACCTGAATGCGGCCGTTCGCCGTATCGGCGACGTAGACCCGTCCGTGGGCATCGACCGCGACCCCCATCGGGAAGGCGAACTGGCCGTTGGCGATCCCGTGGCCGCCGAAGAACCCGAGGTGCTCGGGTTGCGCCTGGTCGGCCTCGAGGGCGGCGTAGACGAGGACGCCCTGGCCGCTCGAGTCGACGATGAACGCGCGGCCCTGGCCGTCGATGGCCACGCCGCGCGGCAGCCCGAGGTTGCCGGCGCCGGCGCCGCGGCCGATCTTCGCGACGAGGGTGCCGTCGGTCCCGAACACGAGCAGCCGGCCGTTGTTGCTGTCGGTGACGTAGACCCGGCCGTCGGCATCGACCGCCACGCCGTTCGGGAAGCTCATGCTCTGGTCGCCCCCGAAGGACAGGAGCAGCTTGCCGGTCGAGTCGAACTTATGGACCTCGGCGGGCCCCGAGAGGTCCGTGACGTAAAGGTTTCCGGCGGCATCGAAGGCAAGCCCGAGGGGCTGCCAGCCCTCGATCGCCAGCGCCGGGCGGAACTCGCTCCGGAAGGCACCGTCGCGGTCGTAGACGTAGACCGCGCCCCTCGGGCGGTCGGAGACGTAGACGTCGCCGGTCGTCGGCTGGAGGGCGAGGTAGACCGGAACGTGCTCGCTGCCCGTGTCGGCCGGCGGCGCCAGAATGCCCAGCTCGTTGCCGCCGCTGTCGAACATCCGGACGACCTTGTCGCCGGCGGTCTCGGCGACGTAGATCCGGTCGCCGGCCGGGCTGACCGCGACGCCAGCCGGGTCGGCGGCGCCGTAGATGCTCGTCGAGTAGGCGGGGACCGCCGGGGGCGGGACGATCGGCAGGGGGATGGGCTGGCGGAAGAGGAGATACCAGATGGCGATTCCGAGGAGGATCGCGAGGCTGCCGAGGAGCAACAGCAGGAGCAGGATCTTGCGGCGCCGGCGCCGGCGCTCGGGATCCACCTCGACCGCGGGCGTGGCGCCGGCCGGCAGGGTTCCGGTCTCGGCGGTCATTCGGCGGCCCCCTCTCCCGTCCCGGCGGAGGCGCCGGGGAGGCTCACCCGGCTAAGGCCGAGGCGCGCCTCAGCGTTGCCGGGCTCGATCTCGAGGGCCTTCTGGTACCAGCCGGCGGCGGCCGTCGCATCGCCCTGAACCTCGCTGACGAGGGCCAGGCCGATCGTCGCCTCGAGCGCCGCCGGGCCGTCGATGATCGCCTCGAGGCGCGAGGCGGCGGCGGCGTAGCGCCCTTCGGACAGGTCGGCCATCGCCGCCGCCCACTCGGCCCGGTCAGGATCGCCGGTGTCGGCGTAGGCCTGGGCGAGCATGGCGTACGGCTCGCTCCAGCCGATCGGCACGAAGGCGATGGCGCCGCGAAGCGGCTCGATGGCCCTGGCCGGCTCGCCGTTCTGGACGTAGGCCGTGCCGAGGAGGTTCAGGGCGTCGGCGTCGGACCGCTTGATCGCGACCGCGGCCGCCAGGTACTGGACCGCGTCGGCCGGCTTGCCCTGCTCGAGCGCGATCTGGCCGAGGCCGTAGAACGCGGCGTTGAGGGTCGGGTCGACGTGGGCCATCTCGCCCTCTTTGGCGATGTCCACGACCGCCTGATAGTCGGCCTTGGCGGCGTCGAGGTTGCCCAGCCCCTGGTTGGCGCGGGCGCGCCCGAAATGCGCCAGCTCGTCGGCCTTGCCCGTTTCCAGGATCGCGTCGTACTGGGCGACGGCATCCTCGTAGCGCTCGGCGACGACGTAGGCGTCGGCGAGCTGCCCGCGAGCCGCGATGTCGGCGGGATTCTCGCGGACGGCCGCCTCAAGCGAGGCGATCTCGCGATCGACCATGCTCGGGGCCGGCATTCGGAAGCGATCGAAGATGTAGAAGCCGACGAACACGAGCGTGCCGACCAGGAGGATCGCCGCGATCCTCTTGATCAGCCGGTCGAGCTCTCCCTCCGACAATCTCGTGAGGGACGCGATCCAGGCCATGGGACGTACCTACTTCTGCGCACGGCGCACAGAGGGCGCCGATCTGGGACCCATGGTCGGCTCGCGCGCGGGCCGTTCCTATCCGCCGACCGATAGAACGTGGGTACAGGTTTGCCCGGTTGCACCACGTCCGGGCCTGTATCGGCTGGCTCGGGCCGATTGGGTCGCCGAGGGCCGGAAAGGCCGATTCAGCTACCGGTGACGACGCCGGCCCCGCCCCGCGCCCGGCGCTGCGTGGCGCAGACAGCCGCTGCGCAGACCGGTCGGCCGGGCCCGGTCTCGCCGCCGATCGCCGACCTCGCCCGGACCGCGAGCGCCTCGCGGACGGCCCCGAGGACCTCATCGGGCGCGGACCGGAGCTCGTGGCGCTGGAGGGTCCAGGCCGTGGACGACGTGATGTCGACATCGACGATGACGGTCGCCCCGGATCGCCGCAGGACGTCCAGGATCCCGATCGGGCCGCCCTCCTCGAAGACCACCACGTCGGGTTCGCCGGCGAGCGCCTCGTCGAGCCCGTCGAGGGTGCCGAGGCTCACGGTCGTGACGACGAGTCCGGGTTCGGCCGCGAGCATCTGCCCGAGGCCCTCACCGAGCAGGGGATGGCTGTACAGGACGACGACCCGGTCCGGTCCCCGCACGCGAGGTTCCTCTAGGTACGTTGGGCGCATCTCACCCCAGGGACCGATCCTAGGGAGCCCGAATGCGCTCGCCTATCCGTCCGAATGCACAACCTGAGGGGCGAGCGGTCTATCCGGCGACCTATCCCCGCCCGAATAGGTCACGCTCCCGAACCGCCCTCGCTGCCCATCCGGTGGCGAACGGCATAGGCGGCGGCCTGGACCCGGTTCGTGAGGTGGAGCTTCTCGAGCGCGTGGTGGACGTGGTTCTTCACGGTCCCCTCGGTGATCGTCAGCTGGGTCGCGATCTCCTTGTTCGAGAGGCCCGCCGCGACATACCGGAGGATCTCCGACTCGCGCCGGGTGAGCGTCATCTCTCCCTCCCCCGGCTCCGGGGCCCGGAAGGCGCTCGGCGGCCCGCCCCGCCGGAATGCCTCGAGGAGGCGGCTGGCGATCGCCGGCGAGATCGGCGCCTCGCCCCGCGCCGCGAGGCGGATCCCCTCGAAGAGCTGCTCCGGCTTGAGGTTCTTCAGGAGATAGCCGTTGGCGCCGGCCTTGATCGCCTCGAACAGGTCGTCGTCCTCGTCGGAGATCGTGAGCATGATGATCGGCAGGTCGATGCCCGCACGGCGCGCCTCGCGGACGCCCTCGATGCCACTCGCGACGGGCATGTTCACGTCCATCACGACGAGGTCGGGTACGAGCGCCCGGATCTGGGCCACCGCCTCGGCCCCGTCGCTGGCCTCGCCCACGACGGTCATGTCGAACTGGCCGTTGATCAGGCTGGCGAGGGCCTTCCGGAAGAGCGGCTGATCGTCAACGAGCAGCAGGCGAAGTCGCGGTGGGAGCGACATGCGGGCCCTCCGGGCGAAGTCTGGCCACGATCCGCGTCCCGTCGCCGGGCGCGGTGTGGACGTCCAGTGTGCCGCCCAGGAGCTCGACCCGCTCGCGCATCGAGCGAAGGCCGAAGCCGCCGGTCAGGGACGCCCTGACGCTCGTCGGGTCGAAGCCCGACCCATCGTCGGTCACGCTCAGGACCGGGGTCCCTTCGACATCCCGCAGCTCGATCCGGACGACCGAAGCGCCGGCGTGCTTGCGGACGTTCGTGAGCGCCTCCTGGACGACTCGCAGGAGCTGGACCTCGGCCTTGGGCGGGAGGGACCGGCCGGCCATCCCGTCGCAGTCGAGCTCGGTCCGGATGCCCGTCTGGCGGGTGTACTTCGCGAGGTAGGCGCGCAGCGCCGCCGCGAGCCCGCCGTCGCTGGGGATCGTCTCGCGGAGGCCGAGGATCGTCTCGCGGACGTCGCGATAGGCGTCGTCGGCGAGATCGGCGAGCTCCGCCAGCTCGGTCGAGATCGGCGCTCCGTCGGTCCTCGACTCGAAGGCCCGAAGCTGGAGGTGGATCTGGCCCAGGACCTGGGCCAGGCTGTCGTGGAGCTCCCGGGCGATGCGGTCCCGCTCGGAGAGGATCGTCATCTGCTCCTCGGACTCGTGGAGGCGCGACGTCCGGACGGCGATCGCCGCCATGTCGGCGAGCGCGCCGAGGAGCGTCGTCTCGGCCTCGCTGAACGGACGGTCAGGGGCGCGCGAGACGCACAGCTCGCCGAGGAGCTCGCCCGGCCCACGCAGCGGCCGGGCCACCCAGGCGGATTCGGGGACGCCCGGCTGGACCGGGCAATGCGGGTTCCAGGGGTGGCTCGGGCCGACGCCCTCGTGGGCCAGCAGGCAGACCCGCCCGTCGTCGACGATCGCCCGCCGGCTCGAGGCCCGGCTGCCGGGGCCCGGCGGGCGAGTCGTGTCGGCCAGGCAGACGACGGCGCGATCGGCGCCCAGGAGCTCGCGGGCGTATTGGGTGATCCGATCGAGGACCCCGGGCAGCTCTGGCCGCTCGGTCAGCTGGAGGGCCAGCTCGTAGAGGGCGCCGCGCTCGTGCTCGCGCCGGCGGAGGTCGGCGACAAGACGCTCGATCCGCAGGCTCGTCTCGACGTCCAGGGCCAGCTCCTCGAGGACCTCGTCGGTGAGGTTAGGGCGGACCGGCGGGTGGAAGACTAGGCGGAGCCGGTCGTCCGCGAGGAGTCGGCGGTCGAAGCCCAGGTCGAGGACCAGCGTATCGAGGTCGTCGCGCTCGCTGTAGTGCACCCCGAACGCCGCCTCGATCGGCTCCTCGAGGAGAGCGGACGCCCAGCCGAGGCCGTCGGGGCGGGGCTCGGGTCGGCGCGCGACAATGGCCTCGCCGTCGGGACCGGTGACGTGGATGACGCCGCCGAGGGCACCCGTCTGCTCGATCAGCCGCTCGAGCGCCTTGGTTGCCATCTGGGGCACGGAGTGGTCCGCCCGGACGGCTGAGCCCACGGTCGTGAGCGCCGTCAGGTCGCGGTTCTGGCGGAGGAGGGCGCGCTGCGTCCGCTCGAGCAGGATCGCCATGACGATCCCGAACAGGACGATCCCGCCGGCCAGGATGAGGGCCGAGAGGATGTGCTCCTCCTGCGCCGACAGGGTCCCGTCGACGAACAGGAAGCGGGCCAGCTCCCAGGCCCAGATGAGGGCGATGGGCAGGACGACGCCGATCCACTTCAGCCGCTCGAGGTCTCGGATCGGCCTGGGGTCGCGCATGGTTCGACGATGGCGGTCGGGTGCGCCACGGGACAGTGCCTTTCGGCACAGGGGGCCGGAGGCCGACCGGCACGGCACGTCCGCCGTCCGGCACGGACGAGGTCAGCCTTGGGCGTGGAGCCGCCGTCGGAGGCTGATCAGGACGAGGACGTTGAGGGCGATCAGGGCGATGACGACGACCATCGCCTGGCGTCGGAAGTCGCTGTCGGCGAGCTTGGCATTGGCGAGGGCCTCGGCCTCGCCCGCCTTCACCACGGTGGCGTCGGTGAGCGCGGAGATTGTCGTCAGCTTCGTGGTATGGACGGCGGCGCGGGCCTTGATGAGCTCGGTCATCGCCTCCTGGGCGGCGACGTCGGCGTCGGCGACGATCATCCCCAGCGCGGCTGCGTCGTCGATCCGGAGCAGGGCCGTGTCGTAGGCGTCGCGGGCGCCGCCGACCGCGCCGGCGATGGCCTCGACCTGCGAGTAGATGAGCGAGCGGGTGTGATGGCACGTATCGCAGCGCCGGTCGGCCGGGTCCTCGAAGCGGTCCATCTCCAGGCGGAGGCTCTGGTCCGTCGGGCTGTGGCAGGTCGCGCACAGGTAGTCCGGGACGCCGCCCTCGTGGAGGAAGAGGCTCTCGTTGGGCTCGCTCACGTCATGCGTCCCGTGGCAGGTCCAGCATTTCGGCCCGACGCCCTCGAGCCGCGAATGGGCGCTTTCCTCGTACAGTGCCTGGGTCGCGGTGTGGCAGCTGCCGCAGACGTCGACGACCTCGTCGCTGCGCGGCGGCTTGGCCGCGTGCGAGCCATGGCACGAGGCGCACGTCGGCGCGCGGAGGTCCTGCTCTTCGAGGAGCTGGACACCGTGGATGCTGAGCTCGTACAGGTCGAACTGGTCGGTCGGGATGCCGTAGGGCTGCATCTTCGAGGCGTCGGCGTGGCAGGAGGCGCAGAGGCCCGGGACGTTGAGCGGGTAGACGGCCGCGGTCGGGTCGGAGGCCGGCTTCACCCCGTGCGAGCCGTGGCAATCGGTGCAGATCGCGACGCGGTCGTCCTTCGCGACCAGCAGGCGCTGGCCGTGGACGCTCGAGAAGTACTTCGAGTACTGGTCGGTCGCGACCTGGTAGGGCCGCATCCGCTCGGCGCTGGCATGGCAGCCGCCACACAGCCCGACCGTGTCCTCGCGGTCGGGCACGCCCTGGAACCCGCCCGCCTGGGCCATCCCGACCGTGATCTCGTCAGAGGTGGGATCGCCGCCGTGGCAATCGGCGCAGCCGACCCCTTCCCGGGCGTGGATGCTCGCCTGCCACTCGTCGGCGATCCCGGCCTGCCGGGCATCGACCTTGGCGTGGCAGTCCACGCAGCCGGTCGATGTCGCGTCGCCCCGGTGGGCGATCGGCGTGGGCAGCGGCGGCGCCGTCTCGAGGGGAACCTCGGGCGTCGGGGTGGCCTGCGAGACCTCGAAGACCCGGGAGGGCCCGGCCGAATCATCGGCCGGCGTGCCGGCCGCCGCCATCGACACGACGAGCAGACTCCCGATGGCCACGAGCGCGGGCAGCAGGAACGGGCGAAGGGTTCGCATGGCGACCCTAGACCTGGGCGCCATAGAACGTCAGGACGGCCAGGGCGACGAGGAGGAGGACCGCGCAGGCGATCGCGATCGGTCGCCGACGGGGCAGGACCTCTTCGCCCCGATCGAACAGCGGCAGGACGACGATCACCAGGACGAGCGCGACCGGGGCCACGACCCCGACCGTCTCGGGGACGACCTTGAGGAGCTGGTAGACCGCCAGGAAGTACCACTCGGGCTTGATGTGCTCGGGCGTGACCAGCGGGTCGGCCTTCGGCTCGAGGCCGGCGGGGAAGAGCGAGGCCAGGATGACGAGCGCGGCCAGGACCGCGTACCAGGCGATGACCTCGTCGAGGATGTAGTCCGGGAAGAAGGGCTTGAGTCGCTCCGGGGGACGGGCCGGCGCCGGTCGCCCCGGGCGCGGCTCCGGGTACTTCGGATTCGCCAGGCCCTGCTGATGGACGAACAGCAGGTGGAGGCCAAGGAGGCCTGCGAGCAGCAGTGGCAGGACGAGCACGTGGATGCCGAAGAACCGGCCCAGGGTCGCCTCGCTGACCTCGGCCCCGCCGCGCAGCAGGAGCAGGAGGGCGGGGCCGATCACCGGCACGCCACCGGCGATCTCGGTGCCGACGACCGTGGCCCAGTAGGCCCGCTGGTCCCACGGCAGGAGGTAGCCCGTGAAGCCGAACCCGATCGTGATCAGCAGCAGCCCGCCGCCGACGAGCCAGGTCAGCTCGCGAGGGTACTTGTAGGCGGCCTGGACGAAGATCCGCAGGACGTGCAGGGCGAGGAACAGGATCATCAGGTTCGCCGCCCAGTGGTGGACGCTCCGGATCAGCCAGCCGAACGAGACGTCGCTGGTGATCGACAGGACGCTCTCGTAGGCGGCATCCGGCGTGGGGCTGTAGTAGAGGGCCAGGAGCGTCCCCGTGACCACCTGGATCCCGAACAGGAACAGGGTGATGCCGCCGAGGTAGAAGGTCTTGGCGTTGCGCGGGATCGGGACGTGAAGCAGAGCGTTGAGGAACGGCCCGAGGTGGAGGCGGGTCTCCACCCAGCCGACGGCCCCGCCAGGAGCCTCGCTGCGCCCGACGTCGGTGGTCATCGTCAGCCCGTCACGATGTAGATGTCGCTGCCCTCGACGACCGCGGTGAGCGGCGGCAGGGGGGCCGGCGGCGGGCCGGACACGACCGCCCCGGTGGCCGGGCTGAACCGGCCGTCATGGCAGGGGCAGACGATCATCGTCAACGCGGCGTCCCAGGCCACGATGCAACCCAGATGGGTGCAGATCGCCGAGTACGCCTTGACGCCGCCCGAGGTGTTCACGACGACCGCCGGCTTGGCCCCGACCGCGACGACCGCCCCCGAGCCCACCGGGAGCGACTCCAGGGTCCCGGCCAGCACGCGGCCACCAACCCCGGCGGTCGCCGTCCGGCTCGGGATGAGGAAACCGATGATCGGAGTCACGATCATCGCCAGCGACGAGACGATCGAGAAGCCCAGCAGCCAGCGGATGAACCGACGGCGGTCCAGGCCGCCGGTACCGCCAGCACCACTGGCGGCGCCCAAGCCGTCCCGAACCCCCGCGACGGTTCGGTCGCCGCCCTCCTCGAGGACCGGCGGGAGCCCTTCCGACATGTCGGAAGGTTGACGCCACGCCGGTCCCGAACGAAGGTGCCGACGGGTAGATAGTCGATACATCCGCGAAGGTAGATCCGTAACCATCGGACGATGGCGGCGGGAGGTGCTGCGCACCCGGGAGGGCCCCGCCGCCCAGGCCCCCACCCCGGCGGATCCGGGCGCACTCGGGGCCGGTGCGCGATGATTCCAGCATGGCGAAGTCGGGACAGCCCGCGGACGAGCCGGCCGTCGCCCGCGTCGCGGGTTCCATCGAGGACGGCGTCCGGGCCGCGGCCGGCGCCGCGGCCCGGCTGTGGCACGAGCGCCCGGGTGCCCGGGTGCGCCGGGTCCGACGCCTTGGCCGGAACCCGCTTCTGTACCTCTACGACCTCCACCCCGACGCCCTCCACGCGAACCCGCGCGAGCTCGGCGTCCACACCATCCCGGTCGCCGAGATCGCCGGCACGGCGGTTGGTCCCGCCAACCAGCGGGGCATGGACTTCCTGCCGCTCAAGCCGTTCCGAAGTGCGAACTGGATCGAGCGCTGGAAGCGGGTCCGCGCTTCGATCGAGGCGCTGGCGGTCCTGCCGCCCATCGAGGTCGGCCGCTATGCCGGCCGCTACTGGGTCTTCGACGGGCACAACCGCGTGGCGGCGGCGCTCTACGTCGGGCAACCCGAGATCGACGCCGATGTGAAGGAGCTCGTCCCGCCGACCGGTGCGAAGTCAGGACCGGCGGCCTCGCTCGCCGCGATCCTGGAGGAACGCGCGCAGCTCCAGTCGAGCCTGACCCGGCGGTCGCTCGGTGATGAACCACCCGGCGACCGCGGGGGCGCGGGCGATGGTGACGGCGCGGATGGGGCCGGAGCCGAGCCGGCGAGCCAGCCCCCGGGCCCGCCGGACGAGCCTCCGGGCGTCGGACGGTCCGAGGGACCATGATCCGGCGCCTCGAGGTCGACTGGCCCGATCCGCGGCCGTTTGCTGGCCGGGCCAGCCCGATCCGATTCCTGGCCGTCTCGGACATGGCGGAGCCGTCCCTCGAGCGCGAGGCCGGCCGGGCGTCGGTCGGCGCCATCGACGGCGTGCTCGGCTGTGGGGACCTCACGCCGTCGTGGCTGAGCTACCTCGGTGACGCGTTCCGCGTGCCGATCGTCTACGTCCGCGGCAACCACGACCGCACCGGCGCGTGGGCCGACGGCTCCGTCGTCGTCCCGGACTGGCTGGGCCCGGGGGCGATGGCCCGGCTGGCGGGCATCACCGTCGGCGGCCTCGAATGGCCTGGCGTCGACGAGCCGGGCAACCGTCGTCGGCCGTGGCTGGCCTGGCGCCAGGTCGCGGGCCTCGCGCGACGTATCCTCGTTGCCCGCCTGCTCGGCCGTAGCCGGCCGGTCCTCGTGATCAGCCACGTGCCGCCGAAGGGCGTGGGCGATGCCGCGGATCCGTACCACGTCGGCTTCGGTGCCTATCGCTGGCTCCTCGATCGGCTGCGCCCACCGCTCTGGCTCCACGGCCACACGACCACGGCGTCGGTCAATCGGCTCGTCTGCCAGGCGGATCGGACCACCGTCGTCAACGTCACCGGGGCAGTCCTCCTCGAGCTCCGCCCGCCCTTGCCCGGCCGGACTGCCTGAGGCCCGCCGGTCGTCGCTTCAGGACGTTCGGCACGCATCGCGACTGCGAACGGCCGATGCGCTCGCGGATCGGGCGCGCGACGCTCCAGCCACGCATCCGGGAGGACCTGCCATGCCGCCGACCCCCGCGAGCGCCCATCCGGGCGCCCTCCCCACCCTCCTCGAGTGGCTCGCCGGCCACGCCGTCGAGCACGACGTCCACGAGCACGGCGAGACGTTCACGGCGCGCCAGACGGCCCGGGCCGAGGGTGTCGATCCGCGGACCTTCGCCAAGGTCGTCGCCGTCCGGACCGACGACCAGCGAACGGTCCTGCTCGTCATCGACGCGGCCGACCGCATCGATCTCCGCAAGGCCCGCGAGGCCCTGCTGGCCGACGACGTGCGGCTCCTGAGCGAGGCCGAGCTGGCCGTCCTGGCCCCCGAGTGCGAACCCGGCGCGATGCCGGCCGTGGGGGATCTCTTCGACCTGCCGATGGTCGCCGACCGGGCGCTCCGCGACGGCACGGCGCTGAGCTTCAACGCTGGTACGCACACCTGCGCCGTCCGGGTCGACCGGCCGGCCTGGGAGCGCGCGACCGGCGTCGCCTACGCCGACCTCGCCGAAGACCTCGACGCGCGGCCCGCCTGGGCCCGCTCGTGACCGCCGCAACCGAGACGCGCGGCACCGGGCCGATCGTCGACCCGGCCCGCCTCGGCGTCCTCGTCTGGATCGATGCCCGGGAGGCCGTCGTGGTCCGCTGGACCGGTGAGGAGGCGGCGATCGAGCGGCTCGCCTCGGACGTCCCGGCTCATGGCCGGGCCGCCCGCCACGTCCGCTACGACCCGCTGACCCGGCACGGGGGACCGGACCGCCAGTCGGCCGTCGAGCGCCGTCGGATCGAGCACCTCGACCGGTTCGTGGATGCGGTGGCCGGCCGCCTGGCCGGCGACGAGTCCATCGTCGTCGTCGGGCATGGCACGGTCCACGAGCGCCTCGTGGCCCGGCTTCGCGAGCTGGACGGCCCGGGCCACCGCTCGCGCTCGATCGAAGCCCGCCGCGCCGACCGCCCGACGGAGCGCCAGCTCGTGGCCGAGCTCCGCGAGCACATCGGCGCCAGTCCGCGCCGCCGCCGCCCGGCCTGAACGGGCGCTGGGCGGCAGACGCTCAGCCGGCAGCCGCCGACGGCTCGAGCCCGACAGGCGCTCGGCGCAGGCGCAGGCCCCGCAGGAGCTGGGCGTTGGCGGCGACGATGATCGTCGAGGCGCTCATCGCGATCGCGCCGACGGCCATCGGCAGGTCGATGCCCCAGCCGACGAGCACGCCCGCCGCGACGGGGATGGCCACCAGGTTGTAGCCGGTCGCCCAGACGAGGTTCTGGACCATCTTGGCGTAGCTGGCGCGTGACAGCTCGATGGCGCCGACGACATCGCGGGGGTCGCTCCGGACGAGGACGATGCCGGCCGACTCGACTGCGACGTCCGTGCCGGCGCCGATCGCGATGCCGACATCGGCGGTGGCGAGCGCGGGCGCGTCGTTGACCCCGTCGCCGACCATCGCGACCCGCCGACCGCCGGCCTGGAACCGCTCGACGGCGGCCGCCTTGTCGGCCGGCAGGACCTGGGCCGCGACCTCGTCGATACCGAGACGCCGGGCGACGGAATCGGCGACGGCCTGGCTGTCGCCGGTGATCATCGCGACCTTCAGGCCGAGGCGGTGGAGGTCCCGGACCGCCTCCGCCGATTCCGGGCGGATCTCGTCCTCGAGGGCCAGGGCGCCGATGACGCGGCCGTCGGCGACGACGTGGAGGACCGTCCTGCCCTCGTCGGCCCACGCCCCGGTCTCGGGCATCGGCGCGAGACCGAGGTCGGCCAGGAGGCGCGGCCCACCCACGGCGACCCGGCGGCCGCCGACGCCGGCCTGGGCCCCGCGACCCGCCAGGCCCTCGAACTCGGCCGCGGCCGGGGCATCGATCCCGCGTCGCTTCGCTTCGGCCACGATGGCCCGCGCCAGCGGGTGCTCGGAATCGGCCTCGACGGCCGCCGCGAGGCGCACCACCTCGACCTCGTCGATGTCGGCCCCGTCGACGGCAGCGACGGCCGCGACGGCCGGCTGGCCCTTGGTGAGCGTCCCGGTCTTGTCGAAGATCACGACCTCCAACTCGCGGGCCCGCTCGAGGGCGATCCGGTTCTTGACCAGGAGCCCGTTGCGGGCCCCGAGCGACGTCGAGATCGCGATGACGAGCGGGATGGCCAGGCCGAGGGCGTGGGGGCAGGCGATGACGAGGACCGTGGCGGTCCGGACGAGGGCGCCCTCGGGATCGCCCTGCAGCCACCAGAAGCCGAGCGTCACCGCCCCGGCCACGAGGGCGACGTAGAAGAGGGTTGCCGCGGCCCGGTCGGCCAGGGCCTGTGCCCGCGACGCCGAGGCCTGGGCCGCCTCGACCAGCCGCATGATCCCCGAGAGGGCGGTTTCATCGCCCACCGCCGCGACCCGGACCCGGAGGCTCCCGCCGGCGGCGACGGTGCCGGCCACGACCCTGTCGCCCCGACCCTTGGCGACCGCCCTCGACTCCCCCGTGATCATCGATTCGTCGACGTCGGCTTCGCCCTCGACGATGGCCCCGTCGGCGGGCACCCGGGCGCCGGGCCGCACCAGGACGACGTCGCCGACCGCCAACGCCGCGAGCGGGACCGTCTCGGTACCGCCGTCGGTGACCCGCTCGGCCGTGTCCGGCAGGAGCTCCGCGAGCGCCGCCAGGGCCCCCCGCGCCTGGGCGATCGAGCGCATCTCCAGCCAGTGGCCGAGGAGCATGATCGTGATCAGCGTCGCCAGCTCCCACCAGATCTCGACCTCGAACAGGCGAAGGGTGCCGGCCCAGCTGGTGACGAAGGCGACGACGATCGCCAGCGAGATGAGGGTCATCATCCCGGGCTGGCGATCGGCCAGCTCGCCCCGCGCGCCGCGGATGAAGACGAGGCCGCCGTACAGGAAGACCGCAGTCCCCACGATCGCCGCGGCGTACTCGGAGCCGGGGAAAGTCGGGACGGTGTAGCGGAACCACTCCTGGATGTCGGCGCTCAGGACGACAACCGGGACGGTGAGGGTGAGGCTGAGCCAGAACCGGTCGCGGAACATCGCCACGGAGTGGCCTTCGTGGCGGTCATGCCCGGCGCCCTGGCCGGCGCCCTGGCCGGCGCCGTGGCCAGCGCCCTGGCCGTCACGCATCGGGGACGCATCCATGGTGTGGTCGTGCGTCACCGGGTGCGCGCCGCCCCACGCGTCGTTGGCCTGCCCATCGGCGTGATGCGCCACGTGACGATGCTGCTGATCCATCGACGCTAGGCACGGAACGGTGCGATCTCGAACGGCTGCGAGGGCTCGCTGGTGATCGCTGTATCCATACTCCTCGGGGGTATCCTAACCAACGCCGGGTGCGTCGTCCACGGACGTGACTCCCCGGGCAGGCCCCGGCGCAACTCCCGACCCTCCACTCACCGAGTTCTAAGGCTGGCCTCAGGTTTGGTCACCACCATCACGTGAGCGCGATGAGCGTGTGCGTGCCTGCCCGGACGTACATGGTCCGCGTCGGAGCCCGCCGGCCGCCCGCTCCGATCCCGGGCGTGGCCAGCCGGATACGGCCGTCGCCAAGGAGGGCTCATGGAGCAAGATCGATCGGTCGCTCCCGTCGATAGACCGCTTCCGCGACGCAGGTTCGGCAGGCTGGTGCTGCTCTGGTCCATCGCGTCGACCGCCGCGATGGTGGCCGCTCCAGTGATTGGCTTCCTCATTCCATCCAGGCGGTCGGCCGGCGGCGCCGGCGGCCGGCTGCTCGTGGGTACCACGCTCGAGATCGGGCCGGGCTCGAGCAAGGTCGTGGCACTCGGGGCAAAGCCAGTCATCGTCCTCAACGGCCCACACGGGATCAGGGCCTTCTCGGCAGTCTGCACGCACCTCGGCTGCATCGTCGGGTACGACGCGTCGAAGAGCCCCGATATCGTCTCCCCGTGCCACGACGGCCACTTCAACGCGGTCAACGGCAACGTCGTCTCCGGGCCTCCGCCCGCCCCGCTCAAGGAGTACCCCGTCGCGGTCGAGGAGGACAAGGTATTCCTGCTTGATGCATGACGGCTGCTTCCGCGGGACGTTCAAACCCGTCCCCTCGCTGCCGGAGGATGGGCGCCCGCATCGCATGACGTGGGGCGTCGGGCGGCTCAGCCCTGATCGGCGACGGTGATCGAGGCCTTCATGCCGGCCGCATAGTGGCCGGCCTCGTGGCAGCCGGCGATGGAGGCGCCGGCCGTGGTGAAGGTGTGCGTCAACTCCTTGGTCTCACCGGGCTTGAGCACGATCCCGTCGGGCTCGTCCATGGCCATCCCGCCGGACATCATCTCCTGCTCGTGCGCATCCTGCGCGGCCTCGTCGCCGACGTAGAACTCGTGCTGGATCGCGCCCGTGTTCGTTACGACGAAGGTGACCGGTTGCCCCGTCTTCACCGACATCACCGCCGGCTCCATCTCGAACGCGTCGGTCAGCGTCACCTCGATCCGCTGTGCCCCGATGCTGGCAGACGCCGCGGGCACCGTCGGCGACGCCGTCGAGCCAGCACCCGAACAGGCGGCGACGATGACAAGCGCGGCGGCAAGGCTGAGGTGTCGCAGGCGCATTGGTTCTCCTCGTAGGTGCTCGTACGATGACTGGACGTTCGACTGGATGCGCATTCGGCCAGGACCCAGGACGATGCCGCCTCCTGATCCTACCCCGCTGTAGCAGTTGCTGTCGCCGGGCCCTTCAGTCGCAGCGCCACTCGCTCGCGGGTGAATGGTCGTGCGTCCCAAAGCAGCAGGATCCCTCCCGTTCCGCCAGGAAGCGCCCGGGATTGAGCTCGAACCGGACGAAGCAGCCCGAGCACTTGAACCGAAGGGTCCGGCCTTCGTAACTGGCGGTAACGCCCTCACCTGCCCGGATGTCGCCGCCGCAGACGATGCAGGGCGCGGCCGGCTGGTCGTCCGACTCGAGCACGACGAGCCTCTGTGCGATTGCCATCACGCAGCCTCCACGATGATCCGGCCCCGGAGCATCCCCATCTGGCAGGTGAACTCATGCTCGCCGGGGTCGCCGGGCATGAACTCGATCGGCACGACCGTGCCTGTCGGCAACGGCGCCGACTTGCCGTAGTCCGCCAGGACCACCTGCTCGGAGCAGGCCGCCGTCTCCTCGCGCCGGAACAGCAATCGAACCGGGCGCCCGGCCGCAACCCGGATCGTGTCCGGCGTGTAGCCGCCCTTCACCAGGACCATCTGCTCCTGGTAGCCGTCGGCCACGACGGACGCCTTGACGCCGGGCGTGCGCTTGAGCCAGAAGAACCAGGCGACGAAGCCGACGATGGCGAGGCCACCCACCGTGACGAAGATCTGATCGGGCGTCATGCCGCCACCTCCGCGAGCTTGAAGCGCTTGAGCCGATTGGCATTGCTGATGACGGTCACCGAGCTGAAGCTCATCGCCAGGGCGGCGAGGATGGGACTCAGCAGCAGCCCGATGACGGGATAGAGGACGCCAAGCGCGACGGGCAAGCCGAGGGCGTTGTAGACGAAGGCGCCGAACAGGTTCTGGTAGACGTTGCGCATCGTCGCCCGGCTGATCGCGATCGCCGACACGACGCCCCGCAGGCTGCCCGAGATGAGGGTGATGTCCGACGCCTCGATGGCCACGTCCGTTCCGGTCCCGATCGCGAAGCCGACGTCGGCCTGAGCGAGGGCCGGGGCGTCGTTGATCCCGTCGCCGACCATCGCCACGGTCCGGCCCTCGAGCTGGAGCTTGCGGACCTCGTGGGCCTTGTCCTGCGGCAGGACCTCGGCGAGAACCCGACGGATCCCGACGCTGCGACCGATCGCGTCCGCGGTCCGGCGGTTGTCGCCGGTGATCATCACGACCTGGAGGCCAAGCTTCCGAAGCGCCGCGATTGAGGCGACGGAATCGGACTTGACCGGGTCGGCGATCGCGATGACCCCGGCCGCCCGGTCGTCGAGAGCGACGAACACCGGTGTCTTGCCCTCGTCCGCGAGCCGGGCAGCCTCACCCTCGAGCCCGGCGGCGTTGACACCGGCCGCCTCGAGGAAGTCCTGCTTCCCGACGAGCACGCGGCGCTCACCCAGCCAGGCTCGGATGCCCTGCCCGGGGACGGCCTCGAAACCTGCGGGTGCCGCCAGCGTGATGGCGCGCTCTGTCGCGCCGTCGACGATCGCCGCGGCGAGAGGATGCTCGGAGTCACGTTCGGCGGCGGCCGCCAGCGCAAGGACGTCGTCCGGCTCGAAGCCGCCGGCGGGGACAATGTCGGTTACGGCCGGCCTGCCGAGCGTGATCGTTCCGGTCTTGTCGAGGACGATCGTGTCGATCTTCTTCGCCGCCTGGAGGGCGTCACCGGAGCGGATGAGGATGCCGTTCGTCGCCGCCAGGCCGACACCGGTCGTGAGGGCCATCGGCGTCGCCATCCCCAGCGCGCAGGGGCAGGCGATGATGAGCGTCGTGACGGCGACGATCGTGGCGTACGCGAAGGCGGGTGCCGGCCCGAAGTCGTACCAGATGACGAAGCCGAGGACGGACAGGATGAGCACCGCCGGGGTGAAGTAACCGGACACGACGTCGACGATCCGCTGGATCGGCACCTTCGATGCCTGGGCGTCGCCGACCATCCGGACGATCGTCGCTAGGGCCGTGTCGCTGCCGATCTTCGTCGCCCGGAAGCGGAATGCGCCGGTCTTGTTGATGGTCGCCCCGATGACCTCGTCGCCGGGAGACTTTGCGACCGGCATCGACTCGCCGGTGATCATCGACTCATCGACCGCCGAGGCGCCGATGGTGACGACGCCATCGACTGGAACCTTGGAACCCGGGCGCACGGCAACGATGTCGCCGACGACGACCTCCTCGACCGGGATCTCGAGCTCGGCCTCGTCGCGGATCACACGCGCGGTCTTGGGCGCCAGGCCGATGAGCTTCTCGATCGCCTCGGACGTCCGACCGCGAGCCTTGACCTCCATCGCCATGCCGAGGACAACCAGGGCGGTCACGACGACCGTGACGTCGTAGTACACGTCGGTCATCGCCTCGGATGGGAAGAGCTGGGGGAGGAGGAGCGCGACCGTGGAGTAGATCCAGGCGGTGCCTGTCCCGATCGCGATCAGCGTGTGCATGTTCGCCGAGCGGTGCCTGAGCGCTTCCCAAGCGCCGGCGAAGAACTGGTTGCCGGAGTAGACGAGGACAGCCAGCGAGGCGACGCCCATCGCGACCCACAGCCACCACAGCTGCGGGCTCTCGCGGGGGAACAGGTCGCGGAGCCCAGGGATGAGCCAGGGATAAGACAGGATCATTGTCGGGACGCCGACAGCCGCGCCGAACCACCACTTCCGCATGAGCGTCCCGTATTCGGCCTGGCGGTCTCCGGCAGGGGAGGCCGCCTCGGCCGAAGCGGTGGGGCTCACGTGGTGACGGTGCCCGATGCGGTCAGTGGCAGCCGTGTGCGCGCTGGTCATGGTCTTCGGTCTCGCTCATCGGCGTGGTGTCGTCGAGGGTTCGCGGATCGAACTCTGCGGTGGAGCGTGCCGGACCTGGCTGAGCGCCAGATGAGCGGTGGCTGAGATCCTCCTCGTCATCCGCGTCAGCACCGTGAAGGCTGTGGCCCCGGCCGGCCTCGCCGCCGCCGCCGTGACCGCCGTGGCCGACGACGTGCATCAGGGCGCAGCCGCCGAACAGTGCTGCATAGAGGACGATCGACAGCGGCAGCACTCCGGCCATGACCAGTGCGCCGACCGCCATGGCGACCATTGCGCCCGGCATGAGCCACCGCGGCCGAGTGAATGTGGTGGAGCGCCGCACCGCCGTTCGTACCACCGGAGCGGTCTCGAGGCCGTGCGTGGCAGGATCGTGGACGTGAGCGGTCATGGTTGACTAGCCTCCCAGGCAAGCGGGGTTGACGTAGCCCGCGTCCGGCGGGCGACGAAGAGCAGGACGATTGCGAGCGCGGCGATCCCGAGCCCGATGAGCTGCGCGGTCTTGAGGCCGAACAGGACGCCCGGTTCGTCGCGCAGGTAGAAGAGCCCGAACCGGATGGCGGACAGGCCGAGCAGGTACGTTGCGGCAACTGCCCCTGCCCCGAGTCGCGCGAGGCGCTCGCGACCCAGCCACAGCCCGGCGAACATGATGCCCAGGAGGATCGCCTCGTAGGCCTGGGTCGGGTGCAGGGGGACCCCCAGCGGCGCCATCGCAGCGGGATTGCGATAGATGACTCCCCAGGGCAGGTCCGCCGGGACGCCGTACGAGTCGCCGCCGATGAGGCAGCCGAGATGGCCGATCGCCTGGCCGATCGCCGCCGCGGGCGCCGCGACGTCCATCACGGCGTACAGCGACAGGCCCCTTCGTCGAGTGAAGACGACGAGGGCGAGGAGGGCGCCAATCAGCCCGCCGTAGAAGGACAGCCCGCCCATCCAGACCATCAGGATGTGACTCGGATGCTCGGCCAGCGAGCCGAACTCGTTCTGGATGACGTACAGGAGGCGCCCGCCGACGAGTGCCGCTACCCCGACCCAGATGACGCAGTCCGAGACGATTTCGGGGCCGAACCCGCGCCGGCGTGCCCCCAGCTGCGCGAGCCGGATGGCGATCACCGCGGCGATGACGAGAGTCAGCCCATACCAGCGCACCGGAACGCCGAGGAGGCTGAACACGACCGGATCGATATCGATGACGAACGGCACCCGGACCTCCTACACCGGTTCGGCCAGGCGGCCGAATGCCCAGAGGAGTCGGCTCAGGATCGAAGGAGCTCGCTCGCCAGTGAGCTCGATCCGTCCGCGGTAGCGGCCCATCCCGCAGGTGAAGCGGACCTCGCACGGTGGCTGCGCCGGGAGCTCGATCGTCGTCGCGCCGGTCGGCGCGAGCCGGCGATCGATGTGCGGCGACGAGAAGACGACGCGCTCGGAGCAGGCGTCGCCGTCGTCACGCCAGAAGACGAGCCGGAGCGGCAGTCCCGCCCGCGCAACGATCGCGTCCGGGTGGTAGCCGCGGTCGATGACGATGTCGACGACCTGGCGACCATCGGCGTCGAGGCGCGCCCGGACGGTTTGCTCGAGCACGGCTACGTCTGGCCGCCGAGAGCGAGCACGAGGACGATGACGAGGACCACGAGTGCCCCCGCGGCCAGCGGGTGGCCGACGGCCATCGTCATCGTCGACATCGCCGTCATCGTCATCGCCCCGCCCGCAAACAGCAGGTCGGCGACCAGGAGGATGGCGGCCACGAGCAGCAGGATCAGGAGCAGGTCCGGCATGAGCCGAGTTCAGCCGCCCGACCTGAGGCCCCGATGAGGAAGGGCTAACGCCAGGCTGAGAAGGCCGAAACGCCCATGGCCTGCGTCACCGGAGCTCCAGGGGCACCCGGACGCTGACCTCCGTGCCGCCACCCGATCGCGCGCCGATGTCGAGCGTGCCGTGGGCCAGGCGAACCCGCTCCTGGATCCCGAGCAGGCCGAGGTTGCCGCGGGCGAGCAGGGTCGTCGGCCCGGGCACCGCTCCAATCCCTCGCCCATCGTCGGCGACCACCAGCGCGGCCGTCTCGGGTTCGTAGGACAGGGAGACCTGGACGGAGGTGGCCGCGCTGTGCCGCTCTGCGTTGTGGAGGCTCTCCTGGGCCACGCGCAGCAGCAGGAGCTCGGTGTCCTGGGCCAGCGGCCGGATGTCTCCGGTGACCTCGAATCGGGCGTCGATGCCCGACCGGCGCGCGAACGCCGACGTCTCGGAGCGAAGCGCCGCGACGAGCCCGAGGTCGTCGAGGATCGGGGGCCGCAGGGCGCGACTGAGGCGTCGCAGCTCGGCTGCGGTCTCGTCGATGATCTCGTGCGCGTCGTCGAGGACGCCGTCGTCCTGACCGGCCTCGTCGAGCGCGTCGAGCTTGCGGGAGAGGAGGACGAGCGACTGCAGCGGGCCGTCGTGGAGCTCGTGGGCCATGCGCCGGCGCTCCTCCTCGCGCGCGGCGATGGCGTGTCGCGCGTAGCCCTCGAGGCCCTGCTCGCGCTCGTGCTGGAGGGTCACGTCACGAAACATCACCTGGGAGCTGCCGCCTTCGCCCTCGCCGGTCAACGCCGAGGCACCAACGGCCTGGACCCAGACCGGCGACTCCCCGTCCTGCCCGGGCATTGACCGCGGACCGCCGTCGCCCGGACCGGCGAGGACGTCCGCGCTGAGGTCCGGCCCGACCACCTCCGAGAGCGATCGGCCGCGGACCGCCGCGGGATCGAGGCCGAGGAGGCGCGCCGCAGCGGCGTTGGCCTCCTCGATCCGACCGCCCTGATCGATGACGAGGACTGCGTCCGCGGCGTGGTCGTAGAGAGCTCGGTACCGCCGCTCCGACGCAAGTCGCGCGGCCTCGCGGCGCTCGGCATCCTCTCGCGCGTCACGCTCGTGGTCCACGGCGAGCCCGACGAACGCGCCGATGGCGACGAGGATGGCGCTCTGCCACAGCAACCCGACACGATCAACCGGCTCGTGGAACGGGACGATGTCCGGCAGCGTGAGGACCGTGCTCCAGATGGCGGTCGGGATGGCCCCGCGCACGCCGAACTTGAGCGCCGCGTACACGACCGGAATGAAGAAGAGCGAGGTTGGCACCAGGTACAGCGCCGCGGGAAACCCGCTCCGGACGAGAACCGTGTGGATGAAGGCGATCGCGAACGTGAGGGCCTGGACCGCCCAGAACGCTCGCTGGCGCAGCGGCGGCAGGCGAACGCCCTCGCGGACGGGTGAGGTCGGGGCGAGGCTGGCCCGGAGACGCGCTGCCCACCCGCCGTTGTGGCTCATCGGGCGTCAGTCTCGCCCTCGTGGCGGATCCAGCGTCGAGCCGCCGCGTGCATGACGGCCTCCGTGCGGGTCGTCACGCCGAAGCGGTTGAAGATGCTGGTGAAGTGGGCCTCGATCGTTCGGGGGCTCGTCCCCAGCTCGGCGGCGATGTCCTTCGTTCGAAGGCCTCGGGCGGCAAGTCGCAGCACCTCGATCTCACGCGGGGTGGGCTCGTCGGCCGCCGGGCCGTCCCGCCGCCGCAGCGCACGTCTCGCCATCCGGGCGTCCATCACGACCTGGCCCTGGGCGACGGCGTGGATCGCGGCCACGACCTCGTGGCCGTGGGCCGACTTGAGCAGGTAGCCGCTGGCGCCGGCGTCGAGGGCCGCCGCCACGTAGTCCTCGTCGTCGTACGCGCTGAGGATGAGGATCCGGGCATCGGCGGCGTCCTCGACGATCCGCCGCGTCGCTTCGATCCCGTTGAGCACCGGCATATGGAGGTCGAGGAGCACGACGTCCGGGCGGAGCCGCGCAGCGAGCGCCACGACCTCGGCGCCATCCGCGGCCTCGCCGACCACCTCGATCGCTGGGTCGGCCTCGACGATCTGTCGGGTCCCCTCGCGGACGACGGCGTGGTCCTCGGCGAGCAGGACGCGCACCGTTCGCATCCGAACCTCCCTATGCGGCGACTGTACCAGCGGTGGACAGGTCGGCGGCTCCGGGCAGTCCGCATCGCGCCTGCGGATTCCCGCAGAAGGGACCGCGGGTTGGCCGGATGCGCTCACTGCGCGCGGACGAAACCATGGACCGAGCAGCGCAGGCCGAGCCCGAGGTACGCGAACTGGTCGTCGGGCCCAGGCTCCCGGCCAGCGGGCGTGAGGAAAGGAAGACCCGAGATGTCCACCCGCTTCAAGATCATCGGTGTCGCGATGATGGTTGCCGGTTTCCTGTTCATGGGTGTTGCCGGCTACACGTACGTGAAGGCCGAGGAGGGAGCGACCTCCCTCCAGGCCTTCAGCGGCGCCCAGAACGTCAAGCTCAACTACAACGATCAGGGGCAGCTGACGGATCGGGGCGAGACCGCCGGCGCCGAGGCGATCCTCCGCCTGCTGACCGAGGACTGGGGCTACACGATCGTGGCCTCCGACTTCGACCCCAACGACCCGCTCGTGGACACGGCCACCGAGTACATGTACCAGATGGCCGCGATCGCCTTCCACACGCTCAACAGCACGCAGACGGTCGCCGTCGCCGACCACACCGATTACAAGGACCAGCACTTCATGCCGGGCGAGTACGAGTTCGCCGTGGATGGACGCTACTGGAGCGAGTTCGACCGCACCAACCCGATCGAGGGCAAGGCCCGCGAGCAGGCCTGGACCGGCACCGCTCACGCCCTCATTGCTGAGCTCGGCGTCGGCAGCGTCACCGCCTCGGTCCTCCAGGTGGGCTTCGGGATCGCGGCCCTCGCGGCAGCCCTCGGCGCGACCTTCGTGGTCCTCGGTGGCGGCCTCATCTGGGCCGGGCGGCGCCCCTCCTGACCTCTCTCCGGGCGGGCCGGTCCGCGATCCCGCCCCGCCTCCACTTTCGCCCGGCCCCGGCCAAGCCGGGGCCGGGCGGGAGCTTCGTGCCAGTGGATCGAGTCCGGGTTCGCGACCCTGGCGGCGGGCCGGGAACGACGGATACCCTCGCCCTTACCCCGAGACAAAGGCCGCACCGGTCATGCCGGCAGCGGCGTGGCCGGGCACGCTGCAGACGAAGGTGTGCGTACCGGGCTCGTCGAAGGTGAGGGTGATCGTCCGCGACTCGCCGGGCTCCAGGATCGCCTCGACGCCCTCGAGGCCCGGCATGTGGAGCGACTGGAAGCTCAGGTCGTGGCGCTCGGTTCCCCGGTTGGTCAACTGAACCCTCAGCGGCACTCCGACCTCTGCCTCGATCCGGTTCGGTGCGAAGCGCATGTCCTCGAGAACGATCCGGCCCGCGAACTCGTCCCCCTCGCCTCGGAAGTCGCGCGCCGCCCGGACGAGGACCGCGAAGGCTACGACCATCACGACCGCCAGCCCAAGGCAGCCGATCCGCTTCATCCCGACCGACCTCCCATGCGTTCGGGGAGCCTGCGATTCGCGACTGAGCCGGGCGTGAGACGCGACTGAGTGGCGACTGAGAAAGCCGGATCGGTCGCGGCCTCGACCGACCCGGGTCCAGGGTGTCGCACCGCGAGACGTGTGTACTATTGGGCTGTAGTAGTCACCATCCAAATGCGCTGAGGTTCTCTTTGCTCGACGGAATGCCAGCCGTTTCGATCCGGATGGCGGAACGCTGATGGCTCGGCGCAGAGGCGCAAGGAGCAACAAGCCGCGCAGCAGACAGGTCGGAGGCGCGTTCGCCCGCGCGACGACGATGGCGCTCGGCGCTGCCACGAGAGCGGGGCGAGAGACGGCCGGGACCGGGAAGGCGGTCGAACCAGAGGCGCTCGTCGCGACGTGGTGGTTCGACGCCGGACCCTCGGGCGATCCCTACTCGGCGACGGTCCGATTCAGCGGGCGTCGCGTCGGCGTCCTCGGCAGCCCGAAGGCGGCCGATTCGTTCACCAAGGACGAGATCGTGGACGGGATCGTTCCGGGCACCGGGCCCGTCTCGATCACGACGTGGGTCTACGGCCTGCAGCCTGGCGAATGGGATGTCGACGCGGACGTGGTTCACGTCTCGGGCGGCGGCGCGGGAGGCAGGCCGGCGTTCCGGTCGAGGCCCGGTGGCATCCGGTCGGCGCACCCCGCCAGCTGGTCGTGGCGTCGATGGGCGATCGCCACGCGGGAAGTCGCTCCGGTCCGGACGCGGTGGGCGCTCCTGGCGCCCATGGCCATGCAGCCGGCGGTGCTGCCCGGGATCTACACCGCCCTCGCGATCGTGGGCTTCGTCGCCGCCCTCGGGCTTCAGGCCTTTGTCCTCGCCGGGCGCGACATGGACGTCGGCCAGCCCCTGGCCGCCTCCGTCATTGCGCTCCTGGCCGGGCTGGTCGGGGCGAAGGCCTGGTACGCCGTTCTCCACCCCGGCGAATCGCTGATCAGGGGCGGCTGGGCCGTCGATGGGTTTCTCGTCGTGGCGCCCCTCGTGGCCGCCGCCCTGTTGTATGCCTGGGACCTCCCCGTCGGTGTCGTCCTGGACGCGACGGCCCCGGGGATCTTCTTCGCGGTGGCGCTCGGGCGGGTCGGCTGCTTCGTGACCGGGTGCTGTGCGGGGCAGTGCACGGCTTCACGCTGGGGCATCTGGTCGTCCGACCGCCGCGTTGGCGCCCGCCGCATCCCAGCGCAGCTCATCGAATCCGGGGCCGGCCTCGTGATCGGGATCGTGAGCCTCGCCCTGGTCCTCGCCGCAGCCGTGCCGCTCGACGGCGGCGTGTTCGTGGTCGCGTTCGCCGCCTACGCGGTCATCCGCCAGCTGCTGCTCCGGCTGCGGGCGGAACGGCGAAAATCGTACCGGACCCTGCCGATAACGGCGGTCGCCGCGGGTGTCGTGGTCGCCGTGGTGGCGGCCCTGTCGGCGCTGCAGTCGGCCTGACGGCCGGCTCAGGCCGTCGGCGCGTCCCTGAAGCGTTCGGCCCGCCACACGAGCCAGGCGCCCGCGATCGCGGCCGCGGTGACCAGCGCCAGGATCGCGCCGAGCTCGAGCGGCGAGCGCTGGCGCGCGACGACCGCCTCGCTCGCGGCGTCTGAAACTGGCGTCGTCTCGCGCGCTCCCGCCGCGGCGGTGATCGCGAGCGGGACCTTGAGCGTTTCGTCACCGATCGCCTGGAGCTCGTAGTTGCCCGACGGCAGGTGATCGGGGATCGTCAGCTCATTCGAGAACATCCCGTCGGCGTCAGTCATGACGGTGCCGAACTCCACGGTCAGGTCCTGGCCCACGAGGACGAGGACGCGAAGGTCGTCCGGCTCCAGGCCGCTGCCGGCGAGAACGACGGTGTCGCCCGCCGTGACCGACGAGGGCTCGACATCGAGTGTCTCCTCGCCGCTCCCTTCATGGGCCTGCGCGGCCAGGCCGGCACCGAGGGACAGCAGCAGCCCGAGCGCCATTGCGACGAGGAACGATCTATGCATCGGACGACCCTTTCCGGTTCGGCCCGTCAAGAAGGGGGACCATGAAGCCGGCCGAACCGGCGACGATCAGGGGGAGGCCGACGAGGAACACGAGCCCCCAGCCAAGTGGGTAGCCATGCCCGAGCGCGCCCCCGAGACCGATCTCGACGACGCTCATGCCGACGGCGAGCAGGCCGAGTCGGAACAGGACGGCGGACATCACACCGCCTCCTGGACGTGCGCCTGGGGCACCGTGGCGAAGGCGTACGCGACGAGGATGACGGCGGCGATCGCGACGGCTGCACCGATCGCGATGAACAGCCGGCGCCGGCGCGGCGATCGATACGGGTTGCGGTCGACGAATGGGACGAGTGCGAGGGCGCCGAACAGGATCGCCGGGATCCACAGCAGGGCGGGCAGCCCGAACCAGTCCTCGAACGGGTAGAACGGCAGGAACATCCACGGCGGCTTCGTGGTCTCGGTCCCGGGGATCGGCCGATCGCCGAGGCCGGCCGGCGCGACCAGGGACAGGACCGTGGCCGCAGCCAGCATGATCAGGCCGAAGCCGGCCATCCGTGCGAGGTGAGCGGTGAACGTCGAGCCGCCCCTGGCGGGTGCCGGACCGCCGTCGACCGCCAGGTCGGCCTGGGCGGGTCGGGACGAGATGCCGTGGCGCTTGACGAGCAGGAAGTGGACGGCCAGGAGCAGCACGCCGATCGCCGGCAGGATCGCGATGTGGGCGACATACAGCCGACCGAGGATCGGCAGGCTGGTCTCGAACTCGGGCGAGAACCAGAAGCCGAATGAGCCGAGGAGGTTCCCTGCCTCGATGTTGTGGCCCAGCGCTTCGTAGCCCTCCTGATCCCACTTCAGGACGGTGCCGGTGAAGATCAGGCCCAGGGTCACGCCCAGCAGGCCCAGGCCGATCAGCCAGTTCCCCTCGCGCGGCCGCTTGTACGAGCCCGTGACGAAGACTCGGCCGAGGTGCAGGAGCACGGTCGCCATGACGATGTTGGAGACCCAGAAGTGCACGCCCCGGACGATGTCGCCAAGGGGCGCCACGTTCATGATGTAGACCACGCTTTCGCGGGCCGTGCCCGGCGTCGGGTGGTAGAACTGGGCGAGCCAGATTCCGGTGCCGGCGAGGACGAGAACGCCGAAGAAGGTGATCCCGCCGAGGATGTAGCCGATGCCGTTGGCGTGGGTCGGGACCGGATAGGCGAGCCCGCTCAGCCCGAGCCGCTCGTCGATCGCCTCCCACACCCTGCGCCAGCGTCCCCCCTGGATCGCGGCCGCGCCGGCTGCCATGGCAGCGCTCCTTGCGTTCGTGGTCCCACCCGGAGGGCGGGGCCCGCAGGGTCGAGTTGACCGCGGCGGCCTGAAAGCCAGATGAGCAGGGTCTTAGGAATTCCTGAACCGCCCCAAACGTGATCGCGACCGTGATGCGGAATCGGTCGAGGTCGTCATCCGCGCCTGGGCGCTTCGCAACACAACGGCGGGCAATCGGGACCAGCCAGCCAGCCCGCGGCCAATCCTGGCGCTGCCGCTGCGCAGGCCGCCCAGGTACTCCTCGCGGCAGCCGCGCGAGCAGAAGAAGAACGTCTCGCCGTCCCGCACCGCGCTGACGGCGCGCTCGCGCTCGACGGCCATCCCGCACACGGGATCGGTCGCCATCGTGACAATGTCCTTGAAGGCGCCGTCCTCGAGCCACAGGACCCGGTCCGCGATGTCGCGGATGCGCTGGTCGTGGCTGACGATGACGACGCTCCGGCCCTGGTCCTTCGCGATCGTCCGCAGGAGCCGCATGATCTCGTGGCCGATCTTCGAGTCGAGGTTGGCCGTCGGCTCGTCCGCCAGGATGAGCGTCGGGTCGTTGATCAGCGCCCGGGCGATGGCGACCCGCTGCTTCTCCCCGCCCGACAGCTTCTCGGGCAGGAAGTCGAGCCGCTCGGCGAGTCCGAGCCCTCTCAGGAGCGCCGTCGCCTTGTCGCGGGCCGCGCGGCCGTTGAGGCCGGCCAGCTCGGCGACGATCGCGACGTTCTCGAGGACCGACAGGGCTGACAGAAGGTTGAAGTCCTGGAAGATGAAGCCGAACTGGCGGAGCCGGATGTCCGGCAGGCGCCCCTCGGACAGGGCGCTGATCTCCGATCCGTCGAGGTGGATCGAGCCCGCGGTCGGCTTCAGCAGGGCGCCCATCATCGAGAGCAGGGTCGTCTTGCCCGAGCCCGACGGGCCCATGATCAGGACGACCTCGCCCGGCTCGACGGCCAGGCTGACGCCGCGCACGGCGAAGACCCCGGTCTCGCCATCGCCGAAGCGTTTCGTGACGTCGCGAACGTCGAGGGTGAGTGCGGTCATGCGGGAGCTCTTCTCCGGAAGACGACGGCCGGGTCGACACGGGCGACCTGGCGGATCGGCAGGATCGCGGCGAGGCCGGCGATGATCGCCGCGAACAGCCCGACCTTCACGAGCGACGCCGAGGTGATGGCAAGCTCGAGGTTGAGATCGGTTCGGCCCAGGACGAGCGCAAGCCCGGTGGTGAAGGCAAGGCCGATCACGAACCCGACCGCGACGCTCAGCGTGGCCTGGACAAGGACGACGCGGTAGAGCGTCCGGTTGCGCGCGCCGAGCGCCTTGAGGACGCCGAACTCCCGTCGCCGGGCGAGGGTCGCAACATAGACGGTGAGCGCGACCACCGCCAGCGCCACGACGAAGCCGACGGCGCTCATGATCGAGATGACGTCGGCGCTCATGTCGGTCACGATCCGTCGCTCCTGGGCGACGAAGTCGGTTCGCGACTGCGCCGTCACCCCGGGCACGAGTCGCTCGATGGCGGTGGCCACGGCCTCGGGCGAGGCACCGGGGGCCACCCGGACGAGGACGAAGCTGATGACCGGGGCGCCGCCCCGCATCGCCCGGAAATCGTCGAACGAGACGAAGGCCACGGAGTTGATGAGGCTGGCCATCCCCTTCGACAGGCCCACGATCCGGGCTTCGCCACCGAGGACACCCACCATGTCGCCGACCCTCACGCCGGCCTCGGCTGCGAAGCCTCGGTCCACGATGATCTCGCCGGGTCCGACCTGGGCGGAGCCCTCGACGATATCCCAGGGATCGCCCATCGAGCCACCCACGGGCAGTCCGATGACGTAGGCCACGGCCCGCACATCGCCGGCGCTGATCGTGTCGGTGGCCTCGATGATGGGCGTGACGGCGGCGACCCCATCGACGAGACCCACCGCGTCGACGACGGTCTCGGGCAGCGACGACGCGACCATGTGGAGGTTGCGAACGCCCTGCTGGGCGACCCAGACGTCGGCCCCGGCCCGCTCGATGTAGGTCGTGAGCTGGTTGGCGACGCCGGCGTAGATCGCGTCGAGGGCGAGGGTGAGCGAGAGCGCAAGGGCGACGCCTCCGACCGACGCGAGGAGGCGGACGCGGTTCCGCGCCATGTTTCGGCGGGCGAGGAGCAGGGTGGTGCTCATCCCCGGAAGACTTCGGCGGGCTCGAGCCGTGCCACCGACCGCGCGGGAATCAACGCCGCCAGGAGAGCCATCAGGAGGCTGCTCACGAGCACCACGGCGACGGCGGCTGGTTCGATCGCAACGAGGAACTGCGGGCGCCACGACATCAGGGCCACGCCGGCGCCGTAGGCGAGCCCGATCCCGGCGATCGCCCCGACGACGGCGGCGATGACAGCCTGGGTCGTCACGACCCGGTACAGGATCCGGTTGCGCGCCCCGATCGCCTTCACCGCGCCGAACTCGCGGCGCCGCTCGATCGTCGCGGTGTAGATGACGAGCCCGACGACGAGCACCCCGATGACGAAGGCGATCGCGACCATCAAGCCGATCGGGGCGTCGTAAACCCGGGCCATGAGCCCGGCGTCGTTGGCGACGACGTCGCCCTTGAGGAGCACCTCGGTTCCCGACACGACGAGCCGATCGCGGAGGGCCTCCGGCGCGAGGCCCGCGGACGGCGTGACGAGAAGGAAGCTCCGCAGGCCGGGTGCCCGGAGCAGCGATTCGAGGGTCGCGATCCGGGCAAACGCGATCGAGCCCGCCCAGAACGTCGTCTCGTCGGACAGCCCCACGACCGTCGCCTCACGGTCGAGCAGCGCGACCTGGTCACCGATCGCGATGACGTGCTGGCGAGCGGTCGTCCGGTCGATGACGAGCTCGTCGTCGGCGGCCGGCTCGCGGCCCTCGACGAGCTTCCACGGCCCACCGCCCACCGCCGGGTCGTAGCCGATGAGGAAGAACCCGTCCTTCCGTTCATGGCGCTCGAAGATCACGAAGGACGAGACGACCGGGATCACCCGCTCGACGCCGGCGGTCGACCAGACGGCCTCGAGCGCGCCGGGCGGCAGGACCGAGCTCGTACCGAGAAAGTCCCGGATCCCCTGCTCCGCGACGACGACGCTACCCGGCGTGTTGTCGAGATAGGCCGACGCCTGGCGGTACACGCCCGCGCGGTACCCCGAGAGCAGGAGGATCAGCCCGACCGAGACGGCGACGCCGAGGACGCTGAGGAAGAACCGGGTGCGGTCACGGAAGAGGTTGCGGCGGGCGAGCAGCACGGCTCACGCCTCGACGGGCCGGCCGGCGCGATAGCCGGCTCGCTCGACCGCCCGCACGAGCGTCCACGGATCGGTCTCGGCCTCGTCGTAGTCGATGTATGCGGTTTCGGTGGCCGGGTTCACGAAGACGCAGAGCACGCCGTTTATGGTCGCGAGCTCGCGCTCGAGGGTTCCTGCCCCGGCCCCGCCGCAGCCGAGGTCGTACACGGAGATCTGGAGCTTGCGCCTGATATCCACCGGACGAGCGTGCGGCAGCACCCTGAGCCGAAGGTGAGGGTGGCCTGAGACTTCCTGCCGGGTTTCGGAGTCGGCCAGCTGGGCAAATCGTGTTCGGGAGCAGGCCGCATTACCCGCGGCCTTCGGAGCAACGCTCCTGCCTACTCGATTGCCGGATCGCCAACGCCGAGAATGCCGAGGATCGCCTCTCGCGGAAGGGCGGTCCGACGCCCTACGAGACGGGCCACTCGCTCCGGATCGCCGCACGTTCGGGTCAGCTTCCTGCGGTCGAGCCCGGGCCAGATCGCCAGGGCCCGGCTCCGGACGTCGCCGGCGAGGGCGACCCTGGACCGCGAGGCTCGATCGATTCCGTCCACGACGGCGTCCTCCTCGAGAGCGCGCCGGCCGTCGATGAGGCGGCCAGGCTGGGAGGACGCAAACGATCGGGCCCGGGTCTGAGAGACACCTGAGCCAGGGCTAAGAGACGCTCGGCCTGGATCGAACCCTCGGCGTCAGCCGGTCGCGAGGCCCGTGAGGGCGGACGCCCCTTCAACGACCGCGCACGCCCGACGGGCTCGCTGGAGCTGACGGGCGACGACGATGATCCCGATGACGTTCACCCCGATCCCGACGATGAAGAGCGGCGTCCTCCAGGCGTTGAGGAACACCGCGGCTGCCGACAGCCCGAGCAGCGGAAGCAGGTCGACCAGGTGGTGGGCGCAGCAGGCGAGCATCGCGGCGGCGCTCGTCCCGGTGCCCGCGGCGGTGATAGCGGCCGCCGTCCGATGGTGGCGGTCGACGGCGCGAAGCTCGGCAAACAGGGCGATCTGGGCCGCGAAACCGGCCGCGATGAGACCCACGAACGGGGCGTCCGAAGCGAGCTGCGCGACGGCATGCTCAACACCCTGGGCCAGGCTGATGATGCCGAGATACGCACCGAGCAGGGCGGCAGCCCCGGCAAGGCCGATGGCGATCGATCGCGCCCCGATCGGCAGGGCTGGCCGCAGCGAGCGGGCGATGGCGGTCATGAGCCGAGGTCCCAGCGCAGTGTTCGCTCGGGCAGGTCACCGACGTCCGGGAGCACCAGCTCGACCCACCTGGCCCCGGCAAGGAACGTTGCGGGATCGCCGTCGAACGCCAGGGCTCCCTGGCGATGGTGGCCGCCCTTGGGCGCCGCCCACCGCTGCGCAGACATCGTCTCGCCCCGGTCGTTGCGCAGGATCGCATCGGACAGGTCGAGCGCGTCGAGATCGACCGAGTGGGTGTCGAGGGTGACGTCGAAGACCGCACCGCCGGCCGGGCCGGCCCAGTCGACCACCGCGGTCACCTGGCCTCCGTCGCTCGTCCGGGTCATCGGATCTTCCGGGCTGGGCGATGAACTGGCAGGTCCGGGAGCTGCCGCCGTCGACGACGAGCAGGCTGCCAGCAGCAGGATCGCGGCGGCGAGAAGACCGGCAAGCGCGCGTCGTCCGTTCATGGCCGCGACGATGCCCCGACCGGCTGAGAGCCGGGTGAATTTGCGATGAGGATTCGGGCGGGAGGTCGGACTGAGCAAATCCGGGGACATCGCCTGGCCACTGAGCGCCTACGGACGACGCCAAGACGCCGACCGGCTCCCGGTCGGCGCTGGCGTGAAGGCGGTTCAGTTGCTCGACTGGATCTGGTCGTGAAGCTGCTGCATCTGCGCCGGATCACATGTTCCGCTCTCGACCATCTGGTCGTGGAGCTTGCCCATCTGCTCCAGCTGGTCGGCCGTCATGTTTCCGGGGTCCATGCCCGAGCCGCTGCCCATCATGCCCGAGCCGCCGCCCATCATGCCCGAGCCGCCGCCCATCGGGGGCGTCGGATCCTGGGCCAGCGCCAGCCCGGCGGTCCCGAGCAGGAGCGCGCCGGCCAGGGCGCCGCCGGCAAG
>Ga0209341_10000690_pt1 | contig 34632 bp, 24 predicted proteins | sample RifCSP13_2_FD_184020 | JGI IMG/M metagenome (GOLD analysis project Ga0209341, IMG submission 184020) | Soil microbial communities from Rifle, Colorado - Rifle CSP2_sed 13_2 (SPAdes) (version 2) | ecosystem: Environmental > Terrestrial > Deep subsurface > Rock core/Sediment | place: Rifle...
GGCGGGGGGCGGGGAGGGTTACGGCAACGCGCGAGGCGGGACTCGAACCCACGACCTTCGGCTCCGGAGGCCGACGCTCTATCCAGCTGAGCTACTCGCGCCCGGTTGACGGCTCACCGAGTCGGGACGCTGCGAACGGCGGGAACGCCGGGCCGTCCGGCTCGGCCGCTCCCCGGTGAGGAGTCGTAAAGTACCCGGTGAGGTGGCTGGAGACAAGCAACTGCACACCGTCACTTTTGCGCCAGGCTTGACACTCTCCGCGATGCGCACAAATCTGTGCAGGTTACAAGGTTGCTCGACGCGTCCCATCCCGCTCGCTTCCCCGATGCGAATCACCGCGCTCGTGCCCGACAGTGCTGTCCGCGAGATCGAGCGCGCGCTCGGGGCGGAGCACGAGCTGGCGCGCCCGAGCAGTGCGGCGGCCGCGGCGCGGAGCGTGTTCCAGCGCGAGTGTTCCGCTCTCGTGCTCGACCCGGGCCTGCTCAGCGACGCGGAACTCACGGAGCTCGTCCCGACGCTCAGGCAGAAGACCGTGCCCGTGCTCCTTTTTTCGGAGCTGCGGGCGGCCTCGGCGCGCCGCATCGTCGAGGCCGAGGCGCTGGGCGCGCACGAGCTGGTGCTCCGGGGGCAGGACGATACCGTGGAGCTCCTCGCGCTCCGGCTCGGTGCGCGGATCAGGCCGTCGGCGCCGGCACTCCTCCTCAGTCACGCAGCGAGGAGCTTGCACGGCTTGCCGGCGCCGCTGCAGGCGGCCACGGTGGGGCTCTACGGAAGCGGTCCGCCGCCGCGCTGGGTCAGCGGACTCGTGGAGGCGTGTGGCATTCCGCGTCGCAGCGTGGACCGCTGGATCGAGCGCGCCGGCATTCACGGCTCGGCCATGCTGCTCGACACCGCGCGCCTGGCGCACGTGTGGGAACCGCTCGTCGAGCGTCGGACAGCCGCTACCGAAGTCGCTGAACACTTCGGCTACTCGTGTGTGCGCCGACTCGTGACGCACGCCCGCCGCATCGTGGGCGTCGCGCCCGTGGACTTCGCGGCAGAACTCACGCGGGAGACGTTTGCGCAGCGGCTGGCCAGGAGGTTGCTGACGCGCTGAGGCGCGGCTGTCCGCTTCCGGGACTCGGAATCCCAACCCCGCGCGCCGCCTCGCTGTCGAACCAGCGGGCGAAACCCGCTAACGCCCCGTCCGTACGGGAGTTACAATCGGGCCGCCACGGCACGCCCCTTGCCCTGTCCCCTCCTTAGTGAATGGACGGGCTCCACTCTTTCCGCATTCGGCATCCCGCCTCCCGCATCCGAGATGGATATCGCCAGGGCCCCCCGCAAGAAGACCGGCCGCAACATCGCCATCGGCGCCGCCGCGCTCGCGCTCGTGCTCATCACCATCGCGCTCTCGCGGCTCAAGCCCGCGGCGCCGACGGTGGAGATCGCCACCCTGATGATCGACTCCGTGCGTCGCGGCGACATGGTGCGCGAGGTGCGAGGGCCCGGCACCCTCGTGCCGGAGCGCATCCGCTGGATCACGGCGCAGGCCTCCGCGCGCGTGGACCGCCTCGTCGCGCAGTCCGGGCAAACGGTCTCACCGAACGACGTGCTCCTCGAGATGTCGAACCCGAGCGAGCAGATCCAGACGCTGCAGGCCGATCAGGCACTCAACGCCGCGCGTGCCAACCTCGTGACGATCAGGACGAACCTCACGAGTCAACGGCTTTCGCAGGAGGCCCAGGTCGCCTCCACGCGCACGCAGTACGTCAGCGCCACGCAGGAGGCCGCCGCGGCCGACTCGCTCGTCAAGGTCAGGCTCATCTCGCCCTTCGACTACAACAACCGCAAGGCGGCCGGCGAGGAAGCCACCACCCGACTCCGCATCGAGCGCGAGCGGCTCCAGATCATGACGCAAGCCGCCGACTCGCAGATCGCCGTCGAGTCCTCCAACATTGACCGGCTCAAGGCGATCTCCGACTTCCAGCACGCGCGCCTGCAATCGCTCCAGGTGCGCGCGCCGGAAGGCGGCGTGCTCCAGGACCTGAACCTCCAGCTCGGCCAGTGGGTGCCCGAGGGCACGACGCTCGCGAAGGTGGTGCAGCCGGGACGGCTCAAAGCCGTGCTCCGGATCCCGGAGTCCCAGGCGAAGGACGTGCAGATCGGCCAGGGCGCGACCATTGACACCCGCAACGGCATCATCGCGGGTCACGTCGCGCGCAAGGATCCCTCGGCCGTGCAGGGGACGGTCACCGTGGACGTCGCTCTCGACGGCGCGCTCCCCGCGGGCGCCGTGCCGGACCTTTCGATTGACGGCACGATCACGATTCAGCGGCTCAAGAACGTGGTCTTCACCGGCCGGCCGGCCTCCGGCGCGGGGACCGGCACCGTCGGCCTCTTCAAGGTCGTCGAGGGTGGAGACGCCGCGATCCGCGTGCAGGTGGTGCTGGGCGCCGCCTCCGTGAACACCGTGGAGGTCGTTCGGGGACTCCAACCGGGCGACCGCGTGATCCTGTCGGACATGTCGCAATGGGACAACGTGGATCGGGTGCGGCTGAAGTAGCGGGTGAAGGGCGAAGGGGCAGTGCGAAGGGCGAAGGGACAAGGCGAAGGGCGAAGGGACAAGGCGAAGGGCGAAGGGACAAGGCGAAGGGCGAAGGGACAAGGCGAAGGGCGAAGGGACAAGGCGAAGGGCGAAGGGATAACGCGAAGAGCGAAGCGTACCTGAACTCGCGGAGAACAAGATGGCCACCAACGGCGAGCCGCTCATCCGGCTGCAAGGGATCAAGAAGATCTTCTACACGGATGAGGTGGAGACGCACGCGCTCTCGGACGTGCATCTCGAGATCAGGCAGGGCGAGTACGTGGCGATCTCGGGTCCGTCGGGCTGCGGCAAGACGACGCTGCTCTCGATCCTGGGCCTCCTCGACACGCCCAGCGAGGGTGACTACGCCCTTGACGGCAAGCCCGTCGCGGGCCTGAACGCCGCCGATCGCGCGCGAGTCCGGAATCGCCAGATCGGGTTCATCTTCCAGGCCTTCAATCTGATCGGCGATCTCACGGTCTACGAGAACGTCGAGCTGCCGCTCACGTACCGTGGGATGAGCGGCCAGGAACGGAAGGAGCGTGTGAACGCCGCGCTGGAGCGCGTGGGGATGTCGCACCGCGCGAAGCACTATCCGGCGCAGCTCTCCGGCGGCCAGCAACAGCGCGTCGCGGTCGCACGCGCGGTCGCGGGTGACCCGGCGATCCTCCTGGCCGACGAACCGACCGGGAACCTCGACAGCGTGAATGGCGAGGCGGTGATGGAGCTGCTCCGCGAGCTCAACCGCAACGGCGCCACGATCTGCATGGTCACGCACGATCCGCGCTACGCGAAACACGCCGATCGCGAGGTGAACCTGTTCGACGGGCGCGTGGTGGACGAGCAGCAGCAGGCGGCGCACGCGTAGCGCGCGGAACGCGCGCCGGGAGATCCGCGATGGACACCCTGCTCCACGACCTCCGCTACGCGCTCCGCTCCCTCGCGCGGTACCCCGGATTCACGGCGGCGGTCGTGTTGACGCTGGCGCTCGGCATCGGCGCCAACACCGCGATCTTCAGCGTCGTGGACGGCGTGCTCTTCCGCCCGGCGCCCTTCGCGGACCTCGGTCGCGTGATGATGGTGTGGGAGACCGACCGCGCGAGCGGCACGACGCGTGAGCCCGCGGCGATTCCCGACTTCCGGGACTTCCAGCAGCGCGCGCGCGGCTTCGAGACCATCGCCGCGCTCGTGCCGACGGAGGCGAATCTCACGCGGGAGGGTGCGGATCCGCGCCGGCTCCCCGCGCTCGGGGTGAGCCGCGAGTTCTTCTCCGTCACCGGGCTCCGGCCGATCGAGGGCCGGACCTTCACCGCGGAGGAAGACCGCGCGGGCGGGCCGCGAGCGGCGCTCATCAGTGAGGCGCTCTGGGCGGAGCTGTTCACGCGCGACAAGGGTGCGATCGGGAAGACGATCCGCCTGAACGACGTCGAGTGGTCGGTGGCCGGCGTGCTTCCCCGCGACGCCGACTTCGGCGCGCTGCAGATCCTCGGCGCCGCCGCCTACGGCCGCGGTTTCGCCGAGCGCGGTGGCCGCGTACGCGTGGACGTCTGGCTTCCGCTGCGCGCGAGCCCGTCGGCGTCGCGCGACAACCATCCGATTTTCCTCCTCGGCCGGCTCGCGACGGGCGCGACGCCGGCGACGGCACAGCAGGAGATGGCCGCGATTGCGGCCGACCTGGAGCGGACGTATCCCTCGAACGCCGCTCGCGGCGCGTTCGTGGAGCCGCTGGAGCAGGTCGTGTTCGGCCCCGTGCGGCAGCCGCTCTACGTGCTGCTTGGCGCCGTCGCGCTCGTCCTGCTCGTGGCGTGCGCCAACGTCGCGCACCTCGTGCTCGTGCGGAGCGCGGGGCGAGTGCGCGAGGTCTCGGTGCGCACCGCGCTGGGCGCCGGCGCACGGCGGCTGGCACGGCAGTTCCTGGTCGAGGGCGCCGTGCTGACGCTCGCCGGCGCGGCGCTCGGCGTCGTGCTCGCGCTCTCGGGACTCGAGACGCTGCGCGCCCTCGCCCCGGCGACGATTCCGCGCGTCGAGAGCGTCGGCCTCGATGTCCGCGTGCTCGGGGTGACGCTCGCCGTGAGCGCGGCCGTCGCCCTGGCGCTCGGGCTCCTCCCGACGTTGCAGGCGCGGCGGCCCGACCTGCAGCGCGCGCTGCAGGGAGAAACGGGACGCGGGGCCTCGCCAGGGCACGAGCAGCGCCGGCTCCGGTCGCTCCTCGTCGTGTCGGAGCTCGCGATGGCCGCGATGCTGATGGTCGGCGCGGGGCTCCTCATCAAGAGCCTCTGGCGGCTGAGCGCCGTGGACCCGGGCTTCGCGGCCGCGGGCGTGCTCAAGGCGGAGTTCCAGCTCCCCACGAGCCGCTATCCGCAGGACTTCTCGAAGTGGCCGAACTGGCCCGAGCGCCGGCGCTTCAACGACGAGCTGCAGGTGCGGCTCGCTGCGACGCCGGGCGTGCAGGCCGTCACGCTCGCCGCGGCGAACCCGCTCGACGCGGGGTTCACCAGCTCCATTCGCGTCGTTGGGCGCGAAGCCGAGGCGCGTGGGTGGCCGGAGCCCTCGGTGCGCAACGTCAGCGCGTCCTACTTCTCGACAATGCGGGTCCCGGTCCGGGAGGGCCGTGCGTTCGAGCCGTCCGACGCCGTGTCGAGCGCGCCCATCGTGGTCATCAACGAGGCGGCGTACCAGCGGTACTTCGCCGCCAGGAACGCGATCGGACAACGGATCAACCTGTGGGGCGCAAACCGGACCATCGTGGGGATCGTCGGCAACGAGCGGTTCAAGGGACTCACCGAGAGCGCCCCACCGGCGGTGTATCTGCCGCTCTCGCAGGCGCCCGTCGCGAATGCGGTGCTCGTGCGGACCAGCGGCGACCCGGCCGCGGCGGCGGGCGCGCTCCGCCGGGTCGTGCGCGAGCTGGATCCACTCCTCCCGCTCTTCGGCGTGGAGCCGCTGACCGAGACGATCGGGCACTCGATCGCGCAGCGGCGCTTCACGATGCTCGTGCTGGGCGCGTTCGCCGCGGTCGCGCTCCTGCTCGCGGCCGTCGGCGTCCACGGCGTGCTGAGCCATGCGGTGGCCCGGCGCACGCGGGAGATCGGGATCCGGATGGCGCTCGGCGCCGATCCGCGCGGCGTGCGCGCGCTCGTGGTCTCCGAAGGAGCCGCGCTCGCCGGCGTGGGGATCGCCGTCGGCCTCGCCGCCGCGCTCGCGCTCTCGCGGCTGCTCACGACGCTGCTCTTCGGCGTGAGCGACCGGGATCCGGCGATCTACGCCGGCTCCGCGCTCGCGCTCGGCGCGGTGGCGCTCGTCGCGACGGTCCTTCCTGCGCGGCGGGCGGCGCGGGTGGATCCGATGGAGGCGTTGAGGTCGGAGTGAGCCGAGGGTCGAGGGTCGAGAGTCGAGGGTCGAGCGATGGCAGACGTGAGACGTGGGACGTGAGACGGGCGTTCCTATGGTCGCGTTGCGGCCGCGAGGTGGCGCTCGTTCGCCGCGTCGAGCAACGGAACGGTGATGCGATTCCCGGCCGCCGCAGCAGATTGTGGTGGACTCCGACCGCCTGGAGACGCGAATGGGGGATTTCAAGCAGCTCGTTGTCTGGCAGCGCGCGAGGGCACTCGCGGTGGATCTGTACGATCTGACGGCCACTTTCCCCGTGTCGGAGCGCTACGGACTCACGTCGCAGATCCGACGCGCCGCGGTTTCGATTCCTGCGAACGTTGCCGAGAGCACGGGGCGCCGGGCCGACCGTGACCAGGCGAGATTGTATCAGATCGCGATCGCCTCTTCACGGGAACTCGAGTGCCACCTTCTGCTCGCTCGTGACCTCTGGATGATTCCGACTCAGAAACACGAGCACTTCGCGGCGATCCTGGACCAGATCCAGCGAATGCTGACCGGGCTCAGTCGCTACTCGAGGCGCAGTGCGCACGTCTCACGACCCATGCCCCCAAACTCTCGACCCTCGACCCGCGACTCTCGGGTCCGGAAATGATCGCGCTCCGCAACGTCGAGAAGGCCGTTCCCACGGCTGGCGGCCAGACCTTCATCCTCCGCCGCATCACGCTCGACATCAGGCAGGGCGAGTTCGTCACCATCATGGGCCCGAGCGGGGCGGGGAAGTCCACGCTCCTCGCCATCCTCGGCATGCTCGACGGCGCGTGGAGCGGCGAATACACGCTCTTCGAGAACGCCGTCCACGCGCTCGGCACGAAGAAGCGGGTCGCGCTGCACAAGCAGTACGTCGGCTTCGTCTTCCAGCAGTACCACCTGCTCGATGATCTCACGGTCGCCGAGAATCTCGACATCCCGCTCAGCTACCGCGACATCAGGAAGTCGGAGCGGCAGGGGATCGTCGCCGACACGCTCGACCGGTTCGGGATCGTCGCGAAGAAGGACCTCTTCCCGAACCAGCTCTCGGGCGGCCAGCAGCAGCTCGTGGCCGTCGCGCGCGCGCTCATTCACAAGCCCGCGCTCCTGCTCGCCGACGAGCCCACCGGCAACCTGCACTCGGCGCAGGGGAAGGAGATCATGGAGCTGTTCGGGACGCTCAACGCCGGGGGCACGACCATCGTGCAGGTCACGCATTCCGAGACGAACGCGGCGTACGGACACCGGATCATCAATCTCAAGGATGGATGGATCGTGTGACCGCGAATGCGGAATGCGCGATGGCATTCCAGCATTCCGCATTTGAGCGCCGCATCGCAGTTTAGACCGATGCCTGCGCGCGTGCTGGTTGCCGACGATGACCGCGACGTGCTCGAGGCCCTCCGTCTGCTCCTCAAGGGCGAGGGCTACGAGGTCGAGACCGTCACGAGCCCCGCCGGCGTCGCCCAGGCCGTCACCGCGCGCGACTTCGACGCGCTCCTGATGGACATGAACTACACGCGCGACACCACGGGCGGCGCGGAAGGGCTCGACCTGCTCACCCGACTCCAGGGTCTCGACGCGACCCTCCCGGTGGTCGTGATGACCGCGTGGGGCAGCATCGAGGGCGCGATCGAATCCGTGCGGCGCGGCGCGCGCGACTACGTCGAAAAGCCCTTCGACAACGCGCGGCTCCTCCACGTGCTCCGCACGCAGGTCGAGCTGGGGCGCGCGCTCCGCCGGAGCCAGCGTCTCGAGAGCGAGAACCTCGCGCTCCGCGCCGCGGGTGCCCCCACGCTCATCGCGCAGTCGGCCGCGATGCAGCCCGTGCTCCGCCTGATGGAGCGGATCGGCCCGTCCGACGCCAACGCGCTCATCTCCGGCGAGCACGGCACGGGCAAGGAGGTCGTCGCGCAGTGGCTCCACGCCGCGTCGCCGCGCGCCGAGCGGCCGATGGTGACCGTCAACCTCGGCGGCCTCGCCGACGGCGTCTTCGAGAGCGAGCTCTTCGGCCACACCCGGGGCGCCTTCACCGACGCGAAAACCGACCGCATCGGTCGCTTCGAGCTCGCCGACGGCGGCACACTCTTCCTCGACGAGATCGCGAACCTCTCGCTGGCCCATCAGGCGAAGCTCCTGCGCGTGCTGCAGTCGGGTGAGCTCGAGCGCGTCGGGTCGTCGAAGACGCGGCGCGTGGACGTGCGCATCCTCTCCGCCACGAACGCCGACCTGCGCGCGGAAGTCGCCGCGGGACGTTTCCGGGAGGACCTCTTCTTCCGGCTCAACACGGTGGAGCTCCACCTGCCGCCGCTCCGCGAGCGCCGGGACGACATCCCGCTCCTCGCGGCGCTCTTCCTCGCGCGGCACGCCGAGCGCTACCGCAAGCGCGTGGCCGCCTTCCACCCCGACGCGATGCGCGCGCTCCTCGCGTACGCGTGGCCCGGGAACGTGCGCGAGCTGTCCCACGCCCTCGAGCGCGCGACGCTTCTCGCCGAGGGTGACGCCGTGCGCTCCGCGGACCTGTCGCTCCACGGAAGCGGCGGCGACGCCGCGCCGCGCCTCGAGGAGATGAGCCTCGAGGAGGTTGAGCGCGTGCTGATCACCAAGGCGCTCGACCGCCACGGCGGCAACGTGACCCTCGCCGCGAAGGCGCTCGGCCTCTCGCGCAGTGCGCTCTACCGGCGCCTCGAGCGCCACGGGCTGTGACTCGGCTCGCGGCGAGGGAGGGGGCGGGGTCCTCCACGCGACGCGGCCGGACTGAGCGCAGCGAGGGAGAGCGTCGCGTGGAGGAGCCCCGCCCCCGACCGAGCGCCAGGTCGCCGCGCGTTCCATGACTTCCCACGAGCGCCAGGTCACGCGCCTCGCGCTCGCCGCGCCGCTCCCGGCGCTCGCCGTCGCGCTCTGGCTGCTCTGGCGGGGAGACTTCGCCGCGCGCGCGCAGTGGACGCTCTCCCTGCTCCTCGTGGGCTCCTGGCTCGCGCTCGCCTTCGCCCTCCGCGAGCGCGTCGTGCGTCCGCTCCAGACGCTCTCGAACATGCTTGCCGCCATCCGGGAGCAGGACTACTCGCTCCGCGCGCGCCGCGCCGACGCGAACGACGCGCTGGGCCTCGCGATGCTCGAGGTGAACACGCTGATGGACGAGCTGCGCGAGCGCCGGCTGGGCGCGCTCGAGGCGACCGCGTTGCTGCGGCGCGTGATGGCCGAGATTGACGTCGCCGTCCTCGCCTTCGACGACGAATCCGGCGCGCTCCGCGTGGTCAACGCCGCCGGCGAACGCCTGCTCGGCCAGAGCGCCGAGCGGCTCCTTGGCCGCCGGGCAGCGGAGCTCGGGCTCGCCCAGTGCATCACGGGCGAGGCGCCGCGCGTCGTGGAACTCGCCCTGGGCGGCCAGCGCGTGCGCTGGGAGCTGCGCCGCGGCGCCTTCCGCCAGGGCGGCCGTCCGCACCAGTTCGTCGTCCTCGCCGACGTGAGCCGCGCCCTCCGCGACGAGGAACGGCTCGCCTGGCAGCGCCTCGTACGCGTGCTCGGTCACGAGATCAACAACTCGCTCACGCCCATCCGGTCGCTCGCCGAGCGGCTGCGGGAGCTGCTCCAGCGCGCGCCGCGGGACGGCAGGGCCCCGAGCGGCGCGAATGGCGATCTGCGCGAAGACCTCGAGCGCGGGCTCGGCGTCATCACGTCGCGCAGCGAAGCGCTCACCCGCTTCCTCGCGGCGTACACGCGCCTCGCCAGGCTCCCGCCGCCGCGCCTGGGCCCGGTGGACGTGAGTGCCTGGGTCCATCGCACGGCGCGCCTCGAGACGAGAATGCCGGTGACGATCGTCCCCGGCCCGCCGGTCATGCTCCAGGCCGACGGCGACCAGCTCGATCAGCTCCTGATCAACCTTGTCGTGAACGCGGTGGACGCCGCGCTCGAGACGAAGGGCGGCGTTTGCGTACGCTGGGCGCGCGCGGGCGCGCGCTTCGAGCTGGTGGTCGAGGACGACGGCCCGGGGCTGCCGGGGACGGCCAACCTGTTCGTCCCGTTCTTCACGACCAAGCCGGGCGGCACCGGGATCGGGCTCGTGCTCTCACGCCAGATCGCCGAAGCGCACGGCGGCACGCTCACGCTGGCCGAGCGCCACCGCGCGCGCGGGAGCGAGGCGCGCCTCGTGCTCGCGTGCTGAAGCGGAGGCGCGCGGCGGCGCCGCCCGCCTCGGCGTCGAGGAGCGCGCCCGGCACGTCGGTAAGCACCTCGACGTCGGCCCCTTCCGCGAGCGCCGCGCGCACGAGGGCTTCGGCTTCCCGCGCCTCGTGCGAGAGCGCCGCACTCGAGAGGAGGAGGAGATCCACCGCGCCCAGCTCCAGCGCGCGCGCGACCGCTTCGCGCCCGAGCGCGGCCCGGCCCTGCTGTCCCGCGCGGTCCACGAGGTCGCTCACGAGCTGTCGCTGGCGCCCGGCTCGCGCGGTCGCGAGTGCCTCGCGCGCGAGGCGGAGGATGACGGCCGGCGTCGCGTCGGCGTGGAGCGCGGAGGCGATGCTGGTGCGCGCCGCGAGGGTCTCGGGGAGCGCGCCCGCGAGGCGGGCCACCGCCTCCGCCGCGCCGCCGAGGAGGACGTACGTGCGGTCCCCCGCGCGCATGCGCACGCGGCCCGCCGCTTCGGCGATGAACCGATCGGTCGCACTCCTCGTCTGACGCTCCGCGGCGTCCCGGCGCGCCTCGCCCCGCGTCCCGGGATGGAACCCCTGCCGCGGCGTGCTCCCCATGTGCGGACCGACCTCGACGTGCGGGTGCGACTCCACGACCTCCAGCTCCCGGAGATCGAGTCCCGCGAGCGCGTGGATCACCGCGCGGTGCTGGTCGGCGACCACCACGATGGCCGGGCCGGGATCCGCCGCGGCGAGATACGGGAGGATCCGGAAGCCCCGCTCCCACGACACCGACGTCGGCACGCTCGAGGGGAGCGCCTCGGTGTGCACGTCCCCGCTGACGCTCGAGAAGCCGGCCCAGCCGTGCGCGCCGAGCATCGCGCCGGCCGGCGGCAGCTCCTGCAACAGCCGGCCGGCGCACGCCTCGAACGCTTCGCGCTCGGCGCGCATCGCCTCGTGCAACGACGCGCGCACGCGAGCGAGCTCGTTTTCCAGTGCGACGCGCCAGTGGTGGCGCTCCGCGGGGTCGGTCGCGGATCCGTCCACATAGACGCTCAGCGTCTGCACGTCGTGATGCGCCTTCACCAGCTGCAGCACCTGCCGGGCCACCGACATGCGCGCCTCCCCGTGGAGGTTCCGACGCCGCTATCCCGACCTCGCAAAGCGCCGGGCAAGGGCCGCGACGAGCCTGGTGCCTGGCATGGTTCCCTCCCGCGGACTGGTGCGCCTCGCAATCCAGCATAGGGTCGAGCACATTCTCCGTCAGTCAGGCGACCGGGGGCGCGGCGTCGTCCGTCACCTGACGCGCAACCGAACGCGCGGTTGTTGGTGATTGCCCTACGCGGGAGAGCGTGTCTCCCGACAGACACGCGGCGCGTGCGCGGCGCACCTTGCACGTGCGACGCGTGCGGAGGAGGGACGATGAACCGACTCTTCGACGACAGGCGCGACGCGGGCCGGCGGCTCGCCACGCTGCTCACGCCGTACGCGGGGAAGGCGGGGCTCGTGGTGCTCGGCCTGCCGCGCGGCGGCGTGCCCGTGGCGTACGAAGTGGCGCGCGCGCTCGGCGCCCCGCTCGACGTCTTCACCGCGCGCAAACTCGGCGTGCCGCGGCACGAGGAGCTGGCGATGGGCGCCATCGCCACGGGCGGCGCGTGCGTGTTGAACGAGGACGTCATCCGCCAACTCGGGATCGCGCCGTCGGAGGTCGAGCGCGTGCGCGCAATGGAGCGGGGCGAACTCGACCGCCGCGAGCGGGCGTATCGCGGCGACCGCCCGCCGCTGGACGCGCACGGGAGCACCGTCATCGTGGTGGATGACGGGCTCGCGACCGGCGCCACGATGCGCGCTGCGGTGACCGCGCTCCGCCAGCAGCGCCCCGCGAAGATCATCGTCGCCGTGCCCGTGGCGTCGTACGACGCGTGCGCCGCGCTGCGCGCCACCGCCGACGCGTGCATCTGCGCCGCCACCCCGCCGGCGTTCTTCGGCGTCGGGGCGTGGTACCGCGACTTCTCCCAGACGTCCGATGACGAAGTGCGCGCCCTGCTCGACGACGCGGCCCGCCGGCTGCCCGAGGACGTGGTCGAACACGCCGCACATCCGACGTGAGGGCCGGCGACGACGTTCGCCGCGTCCCGCTCGCCGGCCCGCGCGCTCCCCGAAGCGGCGCAACCGCCGGCAACCTCGAGCGGGGGTATCAGCGGCTGTGGATCCGGATGCGGGCGTCAACGACCCGGCAGCCTTCCCCCGGCGCAAGCGCGAGAATCGGATTCAGGTCCAGCTCGGTGATTTGAAGGAGCCGCTCGACCATGAACGAGATTCGAAGCAGCACCTCCTCGATGGCCGCGACATCGGCGGCGGGGTGTCCCCGGTATCCTTCGAGCAGGCGGTAACCGCGGATCTCGCGGACCATCTCGGCGGCGTCCCTGTCCGTGAGGGGCGTCACCCGGAACCGGACGTCGCCGAGGATCTCCACGTGAATGCCGCCGAGCCCGAAGCCGATCAACGGCCCGAACAGCGGATCATCCGTGATGCCGGCCATCAGCTCGACGGCACCCTTGATCATTGACTGCACCAGCACACCGTCCATTTCGCCGAGCTGATCCCGGGCGGCCAGCGCATTCCGAATGCCGTCGAACGCGGCGCGTACGGCGGCGGCATCCCCGAGATCCAACCGCACGAGATTGCCTTCGGTCTTGTGCAGGATCGTGTGCGACGCGAGCTTCGCCGCCACGGGGAAGCCGATGTGCTCCGCGATCTCCGCGGCTTCGCCGGCTGTTCTGGCGACGCCGCCGCGCGCCTGCGGAATCCGGAAGGCCTCCAGCAGCGAGCGCGTCTCGTCGGCCGTGAGCCATCCGCCATCTCGAGCTTCCTGGGCGGTCCCCACGATCCCGCGTGCCCCTTCTTCATCCACGTCGTCGAATGCCGGCACGATCCCCAGCGGCTGGCGTCGCCACTCCGAGTACGACGTGATCTTCGACAGGACCGTCGCCGCGGACTCCGGAAAGGAATAGACCGGGATCCGCTCGTGTTCGGTGCGGAGCGTGGATCGCCGGGCTTCCGCTGTCATCATGCAGGCAAGCACCGGCTTGCCCGCTCCGCTGTTCGCTCGCGCGGTCCGCACGCCGTCCCGGATCGCGGCCGCCACGGCGGGCGAGTTGTCCCGGTCCACCGGAATGTAGATGATGATCAGCGCGTCGAATTCATTCGACGCGAGCATGGCTTCAATCGTCCGGCGATAGCTGTCCGCGCCGGCCGATGCGATCATGTCTATGGGGTTGGACACGCTCGCGGTCGGCGGGAGGAATTGCCGGAGGATCCGCTTCGTCGCGTCCGACGGCTCGGGGATCGTCAATCCGCTCCCCTCGCACACGTCCGTGCAGAGTATTCCCGGCCCGCCGGCGTTGGTGACGATCCCGATCCGGCGCCCGTCCGGCAGCGGCTGACTGCCGAGGGTGGCGGCGATGTCGAACATCTCGTCGAGTGTATCCGCACGGATGACACCGGTCTGCCGGAACAGGGCATCAACGGCCACATCGCTCGACGCCATCGCGGCCGTGTGCGAACCGGCTGCGCGGCGGCCGGCGCTCGTGCGTCCCGACTTCACCGCCACGATCGGCTTGGTGCGGCTGACGCGCCGCGCGATGCGCGCGAACCGGCGCGGGTTGCCGAACGACTCGAGATAGAGCAGGATGACGTCGGTATTGTCGTCCACTTCCCAGTACTGAATCAGATCGTTGCCTGAAACGTCCGCCTTGTTGCCGACACTCACGAAGGTCGAGAGCCCGAGATCACGTTCCTGCGCAAGCGCGAGGATCGCCAGACCGAGCGCCCCGCTCTGTGACGACAACGCGAGGCGGCCCGCCGGAGGAAACACCGGAGAGAACGACGCGTTGAGCTGCACCGCCGGATCGGTATTGAGCAGGCCCATGCAGTTCGGACCGACCATGCGCATGCCGTAACCGCGCACACGTTCGAGCACGCGCTGCTGAAGTGACCGGCCCTCCTCGCCCGTCTCGGAAAACCCGGCCGTGATGACGACCAGCGCACGCACACCGCGTTTGGCGCAGTCGTCCACCGCGTCGAGGACCACGTCGCGAGGGACAGCGATGATCGCCAGGTCCACCTGCTCAGGCAGTGTGGCGGCCGACGGACACGCGCGAATCGATCCGACGACCTGCGCGTTCGGATTGACGGGATAGACCGGACCCTGGAAGCGGTTGCGCAACAGCGCGTCGAGAATGCGATGGCCGATGCCCTGGGGATCGCGTGACGCGCCGACCACGGCGACGGCGTTCGGTCGGAAGAAGGGGCGCAGCGAAGCGGCCGTGAACACGCGGTCGCGAACCTCCGAGACTTGAACGCTGGATGCGGTGGGAGCGACCGCGAAATCCACTTCCACCAGTCCGCTGTCAGCGGTCTCGCGAAGGGGGAAGCCCGATCGCCGGAAGACCTCGATCATGCTGCGGTTGTCCGCCTCGGTCACCGCCCAGAAGCGGGTGAACCCGTGCCGGATGGCGAGCAGCGCAAGCCGCTCGAGCAGTTGAGTGCCGAGGCCCCGACCCTGCAGTTGATCGTCAACCGAGAACGCCACCTCGGCGGATTGCGCATCGCGGGCGATGTAGGTCGCCGCCCCGACGATGGTGTCCCGATTGCTCGTCCGGCGCGTGACGACCAGCGTCAGCAGATGCTCCGGCTTCGAGCAATCGCAGAACGAACGCACCAGTTCGGCCGGGGGCTCCGCGAGCGAAAAGAACCGATGGCGACGCGACTCGGGAGACAACCGGGCGAAGAACTCCTGCAGCGCCTGACCATCCTCGTGCGCGGCGAGCCGAATCGTCGCCGTCGAACCATCCCGGAGGATCACCCGGCCCCGGTCAATCGCATCCTGGTACGGCGTCGGAATGTACAGCGGATGTGCCATCAAGCCGCCTCGCTCAGCCCCGTCACTCGTGCTCTCGGCAGAAATATCGTCGGTTGCACGACACCACAGGAGCTCGGCACTCGGACGCCTTCGCGCGCGTCGCGGCGTGCCCCGGTGAACGCGATGCGCGTGCCGCGACGCCTACGTCGCGGCCGGCAGCAACCGCGCGCTCGGTTGCGCGTAGGGTGCACGCCGACGCGACGCTCGCGGTCGCCTGACTGACCGCGCGTGTGCGCGCTCTCATGATGCGTTCGCTGGTTCTCGTCGGCGGCAACTCTCCGCTGAAGATCACTCCAGAGAGTAACCCGACGCTGGAGAACATCTCATGGTTCCGTTGATCGTCGTTCTGACCGTCGTCGTCTTCCTCCTCGTTGACTTCGCCCTTCGCACCGCGCTCACCAGACGACAGGCGACCCGGTTGCTCCGGGAGCGCGCCGCGGCACTGGACATCGGCCTCAAGCTCGAGTTCACCGACGAGGCGCCGAGCCTCAAGCGGGTCACCGTCGAGAATCCGAAGGCGAGCATCCTCGCCGTGGACGACGAGCCCGTGGTCCTCGACAGCTTCCGGCGGATCCTGGTGCTCGAGGGCTACTCGGTGGACACCGTGGAGACGGGGCCCGAGGCACTGGGCCTGGTCCGCAAGCGCGACTACGACTTCGTCTTCACCGACCTGAAGATGCCCGGCATGGACGGTCTCGACGTCACCAAGGCGGTCAATCATCTCCGGCCCGACATAGACATCGTCATGATCACCGGCTACGCCACCATCGAGTCGGCCGTCGAAACGATGAAGTACGGGGCCAGGGACTACGTGCAGAAGCCGTTCACGGCCGAAGAGCTGGCGGCCCTCGTCCACAAGCTCCTGCTCCGGCGGCAGGCGCGAATCGAGGAGCAGGCGCCGCCGACGGTGCACCTGGTGACCGCGACATCCGGTGAGTCGCCCTCGCCCAGGGTCATCAATGTTCCGGGGGGCGCCTATGTCGCTCCTCAGCACACCTGGGTGGGCGTGGAGATCACCGGCGAGGCCCGCGTCGGCCTCGATGACTTCAGCTACAAGACGCTCCGGGGAATAGACAACATCGTCTTCCCCCGGGAGGGTCAGAAGATCTCGCGAGGGGACACCCTCTTCTCCATCCGGAGTGGCGACCGGACGCTCGCCTTCCCTTCGCCATTGAGCGGCGTGGTTTCGCGCGTCAATCACGAGCTCACCTACCACCTCGACCTGCTGCCGGTGAAACCGTTCGGCGGCGGGTGGATCTGCCGCATCGTGCCGGGGGAACTCGCCGAGGATCTTCGCCGGCTCAGGATCGGCGCCGACGCCATCGGCTGGTACAAGGAGGAAATGGACCGGTTCCGCGGCAAGCTCAAGGCGCTTCACCCGGCTTCCGCGGCGAACGAAAGGGCCGCGGGAAACGGGCACGAAGCACAGGCCTGGAACGCGTTCGCCGCCTGCTTTCTCGAGAGCGCCGTCTAGCAGGTTGCTACGATCGCCCTTCAGAGGAACAGACCTATGGATCGACGGAACTTCCTGACGGTGGCCGGAACGGCCGGCATCGGGCTGTCCGCCGCCACGCTCGGCGCCTCGGAGCCCCAGCCACCGTCCCCGGAGTTCTTCGGCGTCCTCGTGGATACCACGACCTGCATCGGCTGCCGCGAGTGCGAAAAGGCCTGCGCGGTGGAAAACCACAACGAAGTCCCTGACGTGGACCACGACAACGCGCTCGACACGGTGAGGACGACGAGCGAAAAGTCGTTCACCGTCGTCAATCGCTATGAGACGTCGAAAGGGGAGATCTTCGCCAAGAAGCAGTGCATGCATTGCTGGCAGCCCGCGTGCACCGCGGCCTGCCTGACCAACGCGATGTACAAGACCGATCAGGGCCCCGTGATCTGGCGGTCCGGGAAGTGCATGGGCTGTCGCTTCTGCATGGTCTCCTGTCCGTTCAACATCCCGAAGTTCGAGTACTCCGCGTGGAATCCGCGGATCCGGAAGTGCGACCTGTGCTGGGAGCGGCTGCAGCAGGGAAAGAAGCCGGCCTGCGTTGATGCCTGTCCCACCGAGACGCTCATCTTCGGGCTGAAGCGGGACCTGATCGAGGTCGCTCGCAAGCGCATCTACGATAATCCCGAGCAGTACACGCACCGGATCTACGGCGAGCACGAAGTCGGCGGGACCGGCTGGCTCTATCTGGCTGCCGTCCCGTTCGAGGAGATCGGCTTCAGGACCGATCTTGGGACTACGCCTTTTCCCGAGTACACCAGGGATTTCCTCTACGGCGTGCCGCTCGTGCTCTTCGGCCTTCCCGCTCTCCTGCTCGGCCTGAACCTCATGGCCGGCGACGACACCGAGCCGTAGCGGAGAGGCCACGATGGCGACCACGACCCGACCGGATATCCGCGCCGAGTTCGCGAAGTTCAGCCGCTTCTTCCTTTCCGAGCTGAAGCCCAAGGGGAAGCTGCTCACGCCCTTCAATGTCATCTCCATCCCCGTGATCCTGCTCGGGCTCGGACTCCTCGTGGTCCGCTTCACCCGGGGTCTCGGCGCGATCACCAATCTCTCGCAGGACACGCCCTGGGGCTTCTGGATCGGCTTCGACGTGGTGACGGGCGTCGCCTTCGCCGGCGGCGCCTATGTCATCTGCTTCGCCGTGCACGTGATGAAGATGGAGAAGTACCATCCGCTCGTGCGGGTGACCGTGCTCAACGGCTTTCTCGCCTACGTCTTCTACGCCGGCGCGCTGGTCCTCGATCTCGGGCGGCCGTGGAAGATCATCAATCCGATCATCGGCAACTCCTTCGGCTACAACTCGGTCCTCTTCCTCGTGGCGTGGCACTTCATGCTCTACATGATGGCCGAGTTCCTCGAGTTCTCGCCGGTCGTGGCCGAGTGGCTCGGCTGGAGGCGCGTGCGCCGCTTCCTGACGTCGCTCACGCTGGGCGCCGTCATCTTCGGCATCACGCTCTCCACGCTCCATCAGTCCGGGCTCGGCGCCCTGTATCTCATGGCCAGGCCGAAGATCCACCCGCTCTGGTACTCGGAGTTCATTCCCATTCTCTTCCTCGTGTCGAGCATCTTCGCCGGCCTCGCGATGATCATCTTCGAGGGCACGATCAGCCATCGCGTCTTCGGAAGCCAGATGGACGCGAAGCACCACAAGGCTTTCGACCGGATGATCATCGGGCTGGCGCGCGGCGCCGCGATCGCCATGTTCGTCTACTACTTCTTCAAGGCGCTGCTCTTCATCCACGAGCACCAGTGGACCCTCCTCGGCGACTTCTGGGGCGCCTGGTATCTCCTCGAAGTCGTGGGCCTCGTGCTGGTGCCCTGCGTGATGTTCGCCTACGGAGCCAGAAACGAGGACCTGCGCGTCATCCGCGTGGCCGCGGTGCTGGCCCTGCTCGGGATCCTCCTCAATCGCCTGAACATCACGGTCATCGCCTTCAACTGGAACCTGCCGAACCACTACTACCCGTCCTGGCAGGAGATCGTGGTGACGCTGATGGTCGTGTTCTCGGAGATCTGGGTGTTCCGGTGGGTGGTGCTGAGAATGCCGGTGATGCGGGAGGCGCACGAGCTCCCGGCGCGCTCAGCCGATCTTGCGCCGGTCCCGGCGGCGACGTAGCGGGCCCGCTGAGCGGAGCGACGAATGGAATCCTTCCGATACGTCAACATCTTCGAGACCAAGGGCCTCGAGTACCTGCTGCTGATCATCTTTCTCGTCCTCTTCGTCCTCTTCGTGCGCTATCTGAGGAAGAGCGAGCGGAAACCGGGCGGGTTCGGGGGAATGGAGTCGTCGGGCGGCACGCGCCCGGGCTCGCGGGCGGGCAGGGACGAGCGACGGGAGTGAGCGGATGCGCACGCGCATCGGCACGCGGCTGATCCTCGGAGCCGGTCTCGCCAACGCGCTGGTGATCGGCGTGATGGCGGTGGTCATCGTGCGGCAGCACACCGCCCAGCTCGTGTCGGAGCGGACCCGCAGCGCCAACCAGCTCGGCGAGACCATCAAGGGCAGCCTGCACTTCGACATGCTCGAGAACCGGCGCGACGACCTGTACCGGCAGATCCGCGCGATCGGCGAGCTTCAGGAGGAGGGCATCCGGAAGGTCCGGCTCTTCAACAAGGAAGGGCGGATCATGTTCTCTTCCGACGCGAGGGAGATCGGCCGCGCCCTCGACAAGCGCGGCGAGGCGTGCTATGCCTGCCACGCGGAGGGGCGTCCGCTCGAGAAGCTCGACATCCGCGCCCGTGCGCGCCTCTTCCGCGCGGGCGACGGGACGCGTGTGCTCGGCATCATCAATCCGGTCCCGAACGAGCCCTCCTGCTGGAGCGCCTCGTGCCACGCCCACGCGTCCACGCAGAGCGTGCTGGGCGTGCTCGACGTGAACGTCTCGATGACCGAGGCGGACCAGGAGATCGCGCGCAGCCGCGCCGTGATGGCCGCGCTCGCGGTGCTCGCCATCGTGGTGAGCAGTCTCATCCTCTGGTGGCTGAATCGCGTGCTGGTGCTGAGGCCGGTGAAGGCCCTCGTGGACGGGACGCTCCGCGTCGCCGGCGGCGATCTCACCACGACGATTCCGGTGACGGCGCAGGACGAGCTGGGCGACCTCGCGAAGGCCTTCAACGCGATGACCCGGCGCATCGCGGAGACGCAGCGGCAGCTCGCCGCAGCCGACAAGCTCGCCTCGGTGGGACGGCTCGCCGCGGGCGTGGCGCACGAGATCAACAACCCGCTCACGGGGGTCCTGAGCTACGCCTCCGTGCTGAAGAAGCGGCTCGGACCCGATGGAGAAACCGGCAGTGACCTGGACGTGATCGTCCGGGAGACGATCCGCTGCCGCGACATCGTCAGGCAACTCCTCGATTTCGCCCGCCCCACGCCGCCCGTGCGCTCGCCGACCGACCTCAACGAGGTGGTGCGGCGGGCGGTGTCGGTCGTCATGGCGCAGTTGAATCTGAACAAGGTGAAGCTCTCGCTGGACCTCGGCCAGAACCTCCCCCCGGCGGACGCGGACGCGAATCAGATCCAGCAGGTGGCCGTGAACCTCTTCCTGAACGCCGCGGACGCCATCGGCCAGGACGGGGGCGAGATCCGGGTCGCCACGCGGCGCCACGAGGAGGGCGGTGCCGGCGCGGCGCTCGAGCTGAGCATCGAGGACACGGGGCGTGGCATCCCGCCGGAGGACCTGCACCACATCTTCGAGCCCTTCTTCACCACCAAGGGTTCTCGCGGCACGGGGCTGGGCCTCGCGGTGACCCGCGGCATCGTCGAGAGCCACGGAGGCCGCATCGGCGTCCAGAGCGAACCGGGCCGGGGCACCCGCTTCATCGTGCGGCTTCCCGTGAACCACGCCGGCGAGGGGAACGCGGCAACGCCCAGGACGAACCACGCCACGGAGACGGGCACCGGACCGCCGCCGTCGTCATCCTGACGTTCGCGGCCTTCGCCCCAGCCGGCATCGCGGTCCGCTCGTGAGGCGCGGCGATGCGCAGAGAGCCCTTCGCGACGCGAAGGGCTCTCTGTCTGTCAGTCTGTCAGTCGGGGCGACTGGATTTGAACCAGAGACCTCCTGCTCCCGAAGCAGTGGGCCGGCGGGTGATGGCGATTGCGTGTTGTCGCCTCATGTCTCATTCTCAGAGGAGAAACGCTATTGCGGTCGATCAACTCTTCTGATGCAGATTGGCTCCAGTTGCTGACACAGCGCTGCCACTGGGCCGCGGCGTCGAAGAGCCCAGCGCGACAGCTGGCCGGAATCTGCCGATTCGACCCAGGACTGCTGAGAACGCTCGAGTCCCGTGGAGAAGCTTATGACTGGCCTTGACGCGGTTTGAGCCACCGCGCAAGCTGCAAACGACTCAGCGCGCGAGATTTCAACGCGCGGTTCTGTCTCACAGCCCTGGTGTGATCGCCTTGTCAGGAATCTGCTCGCTGTCAGCAATCTGGAGTTGACCCGGCTTCAGTCGCCAACCCACACTCGAGGGACCAATGAAACTTCAGGTGAAGAAGAGAACGGACGATCACGGTGACGCTGCTCGCAGCCACCGCGTGGATCGCGATCGCTGCCCGCAGCCCTGAGCCCGAGTGTGTGAAGGCGGCCGCTTGGGTTACTGAACACCGCTCGACGCTGCCGGCTTCGCTGGCGGAAATCGCGAAACTCCCGATGGCGTATCGGCGTGCAGCGTTCGCCGCTCTTCCCGGCAAGGTGCAGGCGAGTCTCTGGCGTGACCAGCTGCAGGCGCTCCTCGCGCCCGTTGCCACGTTGACGCCAGTTCAGGCGCAGATCCGCCGTTCGGTGGGATCGACTCTCACTGTGCGGCAACAGGCACTGCTTCGCGAGGCGATCGAGCGATTCGATGAGTTCACGGAGCCGACGACCGGTCGCGCCGCCCTCGTGGACTTCTCGCGGAGGATTGACTCGATCTTCGAAAAGAGGTTCCGAGTCGCCGTTTTCGGAACGCTGGGTCCTGGGCAGACTGCCGTTGGCAGCCTGCCGTCGGAAGAGCCGTCGTTCAAGACCGCTGGGATCGGACTCGGCCTGAATGGCTTCGCCGCTCGGCTCTGGGCGAAGACGAGGTTCGCGAAGAACTCCGCCACGCGCGCGGCATGCGTGTGCAACGTCGAGGTGCAGGACTGCTACTACCCCGGCGGCTGCGAGCCGTACTACACCTTCCATTGCAGCATGACCGAACAGGGTTGCGGTCCCTTCTGGCTCATGGAATGCAACGGAGGCTGCAACCTGTAGCCTCCGAGCGTCGGAACCCGAAGTGCGGCGCCGCGCGCGGTCCCCATGGACGCGCGCCGCGCTGAGGCTGCGTGCCGCTCACTCGTTCTACCGCAAGGACTCCGGCGCGCTTGATCGCCTCAATACGAGGACTCGCATGATCAGCGCGGTCGCGATCGGGATGCGGAAGCGCTCCGGCTCGGAGAACCTGTTCTCTGAACTCGCTCGAATCCGCAACAGGTGATCGCGCGGCACGCCGCAGACGCGCCAGCGTCCATGGGCATCGCTTGTGGTCTCCAGTCGATCGGTCGAGAGCACGCCGGAGGCACCGGGCTCCGTGACCAAACGCGACCACCACTCCACCGTGACTCGAGCCCCCGCGGTCGGCTGCGCAGACTCGTCAACGACCGTTCCGAAGAGCATTGCCGCGCCTCGACGGCTGGTCTCGGGCCCACACGCTTTGCTCACGACTTCCTCTCCCGTCGGCAACTTCATGGTGTCAACGAGCGCGCGCGGGGTGTCCGAGACCTCGACCTGGCGCTCACGAGCCCCGACTCCCAGCGCCTGAAGCTGAGGCGTGGTGAAGCGCGCCACGTAGCGACCCGGGAGCACGGCGTCTATCCGCACCCTTCCAGTCGAATCGACCGCCGACACATAGTTGGTCCCGACCAGCTCGACCGTCGCACTCCCGGCCCTCACCAGCGAGTCGCCCGAGAGCACGATGGCCTCGAAGGCCCGCGCATTCACCGAGTACAGGACGGAAGCGCCTCGCCGGGCCGAGACGACCTCGCCTCCCCGGACGTGAATGGCCGTCAGCATCTCGCGATCCTGCGTCCGCACGCCGGACGTGAGAAACCCTCCGAGGCGCCGCGTAACGACCGGCATCCGGATGTGCCAGCGGCTCACGATCCAATGACCCGTGGACAGCCGGGCGAACTCAAGTCGCCCCCCCGCTCCGGCCTCCGCGACCGCGGAGGACACGCCCGTGTACGTGTACTCCAGGAGCCTGAGTTCCGCCGTTTCGCGATCCAGCCAGAACGTCCCGGCGATGTCCGGGAGGGCGCGGGCGCCGGCCGGACGAAAAGCGACGCCAATCCAGGACGCTCTTGACTCACCGCCGGGCTCCACCTGAAAACAGTGTGCGGCAGCAAACGAATCGGAGAGGAGGACCGCTGCGTCGGGCGCCTGGTACACTACGCCCTGAGCGTCGCGCGTCACATACCCGACACGAGCCAGCGAATCGGCAGGCAGGCTGACGAACGGCGAGGAGGACAAGCCCTTCCGCTGTTGCTGCGACTGCCTGCGTACCGAGCGCCCCGTGCTATCGAGTACGCGGTCGTAGACGACCCAGGTGGCTTCCAGGAGCGGCCGAGTCCTCGCAACCTCGAGCGCGCCAAGCGCCTTCGACGCTTCGCCCCAGAGTCGGGCGACGAGTTGACCGGAATCGGTCCGGATACGGCAGGTCCGCGGTTCGCTGACCACCAGTTTCGGCAGCGTGATCGGGCGATCTTCCAGTAGCACCCGAAGCGGCGGGTGCTCCCCTTCGCCGACATCCAGCCGCCCCAGCGCCGTGGGCCGGTGTCCGATGCGAAGCGCTCGGAGACTGTACTGTCCGACGCCTGGGAGGGTCAGGGCGAACTCGCCTCGCTCTCCGGTCAACGTGCGAGCGACGATTCGCCCGCCGGGATCGCTCGCCTCCACGAGCACCCCGACCGCACGCGACTGACCGTCGGGCAAGTAGAGCTCGCCGCGTACTCGCTGCGCACCGACCGGCGACGCGCACAGCGCCACCGCTAGAAAGGCCAGCCGAAGTCGATGTCGTCGCATGGTCGGGCCGAGCGCTTGAACGCTGGGCAATTGTGAGTTTCACGATGCCGCATCCGCGCTCGAAGGGCAACACGCGGTACTTGCAGAATCGCGCCCAGTGTCTCGAGAGCGCTCGAAACGGCTCAAGGTCGGGTCTCCGTCCGGAAACAGGACGCCCAGCGGTCAGGACAGGGAATCCAATCACGCTGCCAAGAGGATGGAGGTGAGCGGGGCTGGCGGCCAGCCGCGCGCCGGCGGGTAACGCCGCTGCGGCGGGTGCCAGCGGGCAAGAGGCCGCCCGAATCTTCCCGAGCGAACCGCCAGGACGGCGCAACGACTCTCCCCTTGAGCGTCCTCCGCTGACACAGCGCTGACACGAGAAGCGGCCCGGCTCGCTGGTCAGAACCGGGCCGCTCTCAACCTCTTGATCAAGAGCTACTTACTCAGTCGGGGCGACTGGATTTGAACCAGCGACCTCCTGCTCCCGAAGCAGGCGCGCTACCGGGCTACGCTACGCCCCGAAGAAGAGGGACACGTGAGAGGGACAAGGGACAAGGACAAGACGGCGAAACGCGCTCGGAGGGACTCGAACCCCCAACCTTCTGATCCGTAGTCAGATGCTCTATCCAATTGAGCTACGAGCGCAGTGGCGAGCCAAGAAAATTAGGAGGCGGCGAAGGGCGAGTCAATCGCGAATGTGAGCGGTGAGCTGCAAGGAAGCGGGGAGCGGCGAGATCGAGAGGCGAGCAGCGAGAGAAAGCGGCGAGCAGGGAGCCACGCGCTCCACACTCGCCGCTTTCGCTCGTCGCTCCCCGCTTTCTCTGGCCGCTCCCCGCTCGATCTCGCCGCTCGCCACTCCCTCTCAGCTCCCTCCTGCTTTCAGCGCTGCGTACCGCACTCCCAACACCCCACCCGTCGGGATCTCCACCTGAAAGTCTCCCACCCCCCCGGCCGCCACGTTCGCCACTGTCGCGGTCTGTTTCCCGACCACCGCGCCGTCCTTGCCGAGAAACTCGAATTCGATCGTGAACGACCGCGCGGCCTTGCCGTGATTCTCCACCTGCCCCATCAGGACTGTCTTGTCGTCCATCCGGTCGAACTCGGTGTACACCAGCTTGTGCGGCATCTCGTCGGCGATCTTCCCGTAGTAGGCCACCGAGTCAATCAGCACCTTCTTCTTCGCCGGGTCCCTCTCGGCATCGCTGAGCGCCTTGAACGCGAAGGCATAGAGCATCCAGTTGTCGCCGTTGCTCGGGTCCAGCTCCACGAGGCGCTTGATGACCGGTATCATCTCCGGGGACCGCTTCGACTCGTGCAGCATCGCCGCGAGGTTGTAGAGATAGTCGCGTGAGTAGGAATTCACTTTCGCCGCGGCCTCGAACATCGCCACCGCGTCGGCGGTCCTTCCGCACTTGGTGGCGACGACGCCCGCCTGGGCGAGCGTCACGTCGCCGTACTTCGCCGTCGCGCCCTTGACGACATCAACCGCGCCGCACGCGAGCGCCGTGTCGCTCGACTGCGTCGAGACGTAGGAGATGCCGGACAGCGCGAAGGGCGTCTCCTTCACCATCGGATACTCCGTGATGAGCGCGAGGTACGCCTTCGCCGCGCTGCGGAACTGCAGGGCCTGGGCCGCCTTGTCCGTCTTCTTCTCGGCGTACTCCTGCTGGATGCGCCCGAGCGTGAAGAGGAAGTTCGCGCGCACGGTCAAATTGAGCGTATCGCCGGCGAGTTTCTCCACGGCGAGCTGGAGATTCGAGATCGCGCCGGCCTCGTCGTTCCGCTCCTTCGCCACGCGCCAGAGAATGTCGTACGTCTGCGCACCGTTCTTGTAGAGGATCAGCGCGCGCTTGGCCAGCTTCTCCGCCGAGTCGTGCTGCGACGCGCCCATCACCCGGTACGCCGCCTGCACCAGCTCCTGATACGGCTTGAACTCGCGCCACTGGCTCGCCTCGCCGAGGCAGGCCGGCGTGGGCTTCCCCTTCTCGACGATCGTGAGGAGCGAATCAATCCCGACGATGAGGTCCACGGTGGCGGTCTTGTCCCCGGGGAGCCCGAGATTGCCGCGCGTCTGCACCTCGCCGTACGCCGCGGCGAAGACGTAGAACTGGGCGAGCAGATAGTCGCGGCCCAGCGCGTTCGACTTGTTGCGGTCGTCGGAAAGCGCCTTCATCGCGTCGCGGATCGCCTTGAGGGCGTCCTCGGGCTTGGTGGCGCCGATCACCTTCTGCCGCTGGAGGTAGGCGATGCTGAGCGGCGACGGCTGCATGATGTCTATCTCGCACGCGGCCGGCTGCTGCGCCGCGGCCGCAGGAGGATTCTGCGCCGCCAGCGGGAGCAAGGGCATCGCGATCGTCGCGAGGGAAACGGCCCTGAGAAAGCGGATCATGTGGGACCTCGGTAAAGGAGCACGGCGGATGGGCGGTACAAGACTCGAACTTGTGACCTCCACGATGTCAACGTGGCGCTCTAACCAACTGAGCTAACCGCCCGACAGAGGGACAAGGGACCAGGATGAGGGACAAGGGACAAGGATGAGGGACAAGGGACAAGGAGGCGGCAGGGAACGGGAGACAGAGTTCCGCCGTCCCACCTGGTGCTACCAGCTTCAAGAGCGGGAAACGGGACTCGAACCCGCGACCCCAACCTTGGCAAGGTTGTGCTCTACCAACTGAGCTATTCCCGCATCGTGAACGAGGCGGGACGGCCTCGAAGTCCCTCGGAGCCCGGTCCGCCTCGGTCCCGCGTCGCCGGCCGCACGTCCGCGGCCGTCCGCCAACCGCCATCTGATCACTGCCGTCCGTCCAGGCGATGGAGGCGAGGGGAATCGAACCCCTGACCTCTTGAATGCCATTCAAGCGCTCTCCCAACTGAGCTACGCCCCCGCCTCGGCCCGCGTTGTGCCCGTGCCACGCAGGAGTCATTCCACTCCTCCGGCTCCTCCAGCGGCACGCCCAAACCCGGCACGCCTCCCGCGGCCGACAGGAACCAGAAAAACTATTCCCGGGTAAAAGACGGGTCAAGCCGCAAGTGTTGAGTTTTCGACGGTTGCGCGCTATTTTCTAGCTCCTTTTGTCCTTCGGTTGCCCTCAGGAACGGTCCGGAGTGCATCCGGGGGACTCACGAGCGCGACGCGCGATGCGGCCAGCTGGTTCCGCGCCGCGGCGGCGCGCCCCGGCCTTGGGGAGGCGGCGGCACGATGACACGACCACGTGCCAGGCGTGCCAAGCGCGTTCAGCAGACGGAACGCACTGCTGCCGCACCGACCCGGGACAACAATTCGAAGAACCGGCCCGCCGCGCCCACGCCGGCGGCCGGAACGAGGAATACCCGAATGCCTGTCGTCGAAGCCAAGCCGCTCCGCCGCCGTCGGAGCGCTCCCGCGGGGATCGCGCCGACGGAGCCGGAGCGCGACATCCTCGACCAGTACCTCTACGAGGTCAGCACGTACCCCCTCCTCAAGGGGAACGAGGAGATCGAGGTCGCTCGCAAGATCCGTGCGGGCGACGCGGACGCGCTCCAGGAGCTGGTCAAGCGCAACCTGCGTTTCGTCATCTCCGTCGCCAAGAAGTACCAGAACCGGGGCCTCCCGCTCATTGACCTGATCGGCGAGGGGAACGTCGGGCTGCTCACGGCCGCCCGGAAGTTCGATCCCGACCAGGGCGTGAAGTTCATCTCGTACGCCGTCTGGTGGATTCGCCAGGCGATCCTCTCGTCGCTCGCGCGGCAGGGGCGCACGGTGCGCGTGCCGCTGAACCGCACCGCCGACCTCTCGCGCATCATCAAGGCGAGCGAGATCCTCCGGCAGAAGATGCGCCGCGAGCCCACGCCCGAGGAGCTGTCGCAGCTCACGGGGCTCAGCGTGGACGTGGTGCAGTCGCTCGCCGCGCTCAACACGGGCGACGTGCGGCTCGACGCGCCGATGGACCCCGACGGCGACCGCTCGCTCATCGAGCGCTTCGTCGCCGACGAGATGCCCGACGCCGAGGAGGAGGCGATGAACCGCTTCCTCACGGACGAGATCGAAACGGCGCTCCGCACGCTGCCGCCGCGCGACGCCAAGGTGCTCAGGCTCTACTTCGGGCTCGAGGGCGGGCGCGAGCACACGCTCGAGGAGATCGGCTCGATGCTCGGCGTCACGCGCGAACGCGTGCGGCAGCTCCGGGATCGCGCGCTCAAGCGGCTGCGCGAAGGCGACGTGGGACGGGCGCTGGGGTCGTTTACGGGGTGAACGGCAACGGCGAGTTCACGGTGGACAGTCAACAGTAGACAGTCGGCAGTTCACCGCTCACGCTCCTTCCGTAACGCAGACCGTCAACTGTCAACTGTCTACTGTTGACGGTGAACTCGCTGTTGTCGTCGGCCTTCTCAGTACCCGTCCCGCGTCCATACCGCGATCACCCCGCACCCGCGGTTGAATCCCCCGAACTGCGGCGGAATGGTGCCCGCGCCGGAGTAGACCTCGATCCCCGCGAGCTCGCGGGGCGACGGAAGCAGGTCAAGGTTGAACGGCGTCGGCAGCGGCACGTTGTCGAGGATGACCTGCATCGGGCACGCCCCGCGCATCGGGTTGCCGCCCTCGCGCCGGCTCAACGCGTAGTGCACCGGGATGGCGCTCAAGTAACTCGTCGTCACGTTCACGGAGAGAAACCGGCGAAACAGCTCCGTCGCGAATACGCTGTTGCGCTGCTCGATCTCCTGCTGCGTCAGGAACTGCCCGGCCCCGAGTTTCCGGCGGTATTCGAACTCCATCAGTCGCAGCGACTGCCGCTTCTCGGTCACCACCACGGGGTCGAGCGTCGTCACGAGCTGCTCGAGCGTGTACGAAAGGCGGAGCGTGTCCGACACCGGCACCTGCACGATGGCGGAGGTGGGGCGATAGCCCAGGCGCCTCACGATGACGAGGTACTGTCCCGGCGGCACGTCCACGATCCGGAACCGGCCGTTCGGTCCCGTGCCGAGCCGGAGGTTCGTGCGCAGAATGGCAATCTGCGCGCCCTGAATCGGAGCGAGATTCGTGTCGCTCACGACGCCGTCAATGACGCCGAGCGCACGCCTGGTGCGCGCCGAGTCCGCCGCCGAGCCGGGAAGGCCCGGGCGGACCTGCTGCGCACGGACGGGCGCCGGCACGAGCGCCGTCAGGCCGGCGAGCGCGAGCGGACCGAAGAGGAAGAGGCGGATTCGATTCATTGAAAGCAAATAAACACGCTTCGGAGCAGGCCGGAAGCCGCGAGCCGCGAGCCGGGAGGCGGGAAGCAAGAAGCCGGAAGCAGACCCTCGCTTCCGGCTTCCCGCTTCCGCCTTCCCGCCTCAGCTCACGGCGCGCAGTTGTTCTGCCCGTTGGGGCCGAGCAGATCCCCCGTCGCCTTCGCGCGCACCAGGCACTCGGCCTGCCCGATGGGGATCACGACGGCCACGAAGTTCTTGTTCGGGCCTGACGCGACGTCGAGGGGAAGGAGGTTCAGCTTCTTGTACCGCCTCATGTCCACCCACCGGTGTCCTTCCATCATCAGCGAGTACCGCTTCTCGTACAGGATGCCGGTGATGATCGCGTCGTCGGACGATGCCGCCGTCAGCGTGGACGCCGGCAGCCCGCCCGAGTTCACGCGCACCTGGTTCAGGTCCGCGATCGCGCCCGCCTTGTCCCCCGTCGCGAGCTTCGCCTCGGCGCGGAGCAGGATCAGTTCTTCATTTCGAATGATCGCGATGGACGACGTTTGCGCGGGCCAGATGCTGTAGCCGAGCGTGGAAGTCGCGCTCGTCGGGCCGTCCACGGTCACCGGGCCGGTCCGCGCCGGGAGCCCAGTGCGCACCTTCGCGGTGTAGCGGTCGTCGGGCTGGCCGTTGGCCTTGAGCTGCGCGTCCGTCTGGATGGACATGTGCGCGTACAGGTTCGTGTTGGTGGCCACGGCAAAGCCGTTGGGCGAGTCCGGCGAGACGCCGTAGGTATGGTACACGCCGACGTCGAACGCGGCGCGGGTCGTGGCCGCCGCGTTGAGGAACGAACCCGCGAGCGCCGTGAGCGCGCCCTGCCACGCGGCGGTGCCGCCGCCGGACGTGGCGTAGTACGCCGACGCGCGCGCCCGTATCGCGCGATTGAACTGCGCGAACGTGGCCGGCGTGTTGAACCCGGCGTAGCCCGGGCCCAGCGTGAACGGGAATGCCGCGCCGCCGGCCGCGAGGTTCGTCGCGGCCGCGTCGTACGTGCCCAGGATGAACTTGTACACCGAGTCGCGGGAGACGAAGGGCGCGAGGTCGGCGGCGTTCTCCTTGATCTCGGTGATCGCGCCCAGCGTGTCGTGCGCCGAGACGATGTGCAGCAGCATCGTCGCCTCGATCGTCTGCGCGAGCCCGAGCGCCGCCGCCTTCTGTGCCGCGTTGAGCGTCGTGCTGTTGTTGACCGTGTTCTTGAAATTGAAGATGTCGCGCAGCGTGCCATACTCACCGCCCCAGATCCCCGTGGAGAATCCGGTCGGGTCCAGCTTCTGCACGCCGCCCACCACGATTCCAATGAGTGGGTGGGTGGTATTCCGCCCTTCCTGCGGCGAGAAGCTGTACGACTCACGCCCGAGGATCCCCGGCGTGGACATCAACCCTCCGCGCGTACTGCGGAAGTCGGCGAGCAGCCCGGTGGCGAGGAGTTGCAGCGCCGACGGGTCCGCCGACGCGCCTTCCACGGTGGCGCTGTTCGGGTTGGTGATGTTCAGGTCGCTCGCCTTGCACCCGGCGAACGTCGCGGCGAGCAGCGCCGCGCCGATGACGGTGCGCACGTGATGCGCTCTCGGCTGATTGCCGAAGTTGGGGGTCGTCATGGCTCAGTACCCCAGGTCAATGCTGAGGAAGAACTGCTTGCTCGGCGGATACGGCCCGAGATCAATGAACCGATTGAAGTTCTGGTTGCCGAAGTTGTTGAACTCCGGATCGAAGCTCCAGTACTTGGTCCAGAACCCGAGGTTGCGCCCCTGGAAGCTGATGCGCATCTCGCGCGCCCGGGCCAGGTCGGCCCAGCGCTTCGGCGCGTTGTAGGAGACGGTGAGTTCGCGCAACTTCACGTACGTGCCGTCTTCAATGTAGGGCGAGATGTTCCCCGCCTGGAAGCTCGCGTACCGATACTGGCCGAGCAGCTGGGTCGCGTCGGGTGACTTGGCGTCGTAGTCGCGAGAGTTCCCGCCCTCGTCCCAGATGTTCTTCGTCATGTTGGCCACGGAGCCGCCGTTCCTCCAGTCGAGGAGCGCGGTGAAGCTGAACTGCTTCCACGTGACCGTGTTCAGGAACGACGTCTGGTGGCGCGGGTTGGCGTCGGCGATGATCGAGTCGCGCACGGTGCTGCCGGAGAGGACCTCTCCCACCGCCAGCCGGCGGCACGGCTTGCCGTCGGAGCCCGTGCCGACGACCACCTTGCCGGACGCGTCCGTCGTATTGATGCAGCTGAACCGGATGTTCCCCCAGATCAGCGTGGGCCGGACGCCATTCGCGATGCGGTTGCGACCGTAGGACGATCCGAACGAGCCGCCCCCCGCCACGAACGCGGGCACGGGGAGCGCGTCCACGTTCTGCACGTTCGCCTGGAACGTCGTGCGGAACGTCCACTCGAGATCGCGCCGGCTGATCGGCACCAGCGTGAGCCCGGCCTCGAAGCCGCGCGTGGACATCTGCCCGCCGTTGATCGTCTGGCTCGACAGTCCGGAGCTCTGCGGCAGCGGGAACGTCACCAGCAGGTCCTTGATCACGCGCTCGTAATGCGACGCCTCCAGCACGCCGCGCCCCCGGAACAGCGCGATGTCCACTCCGTACTCCTGCTCGTTCATCACCTCCGGCTTGATGTTCGGGTTGCCGAGCGTACCGGATGCGACCAGCGAACCGAGTCCGCCGATGACGCCGCCGCTCGCGATCGTCACGTCGCGGACGCCGTAGTTCGGGCGGTTGCCCGCCTGGCCGAAGGACGCGCGCACCTTGAGCTCGTCCACCTTGTCGGTGATGGCGCGCAGCGGGTTCACGAACCGGTAGCTGGCCGAGTACTTCGGGTAGGAGAAGAACTTCTCCCGGTCGCCGTTGGCCGAGCCGCGATCCGCGCGCACGCCGAACGACATTGCGAGCTTCTCGTCGAACGCGATGATCTGCTCGTTGAAGTACACGGACTGGTCGCGGAATTCATTGATGAAGTTGCTCGTCGCGATGTCCGTGCCACCCACGGCCGTCTGCCGCGACGGCGTGAGGCCGCGCATGCGGACCAGGTAGCTGTTCACCTTCTGCGTCTCGTACGTCCCGCCGACGGAGGTCTGCGCCGAGTTCAGGAACCGCCAGTTCGGCGAGAATGTCCACACCGCGTTGACGCTCTGGTTGATGAACCGGCTGTTCGTGGAATTCACCTGCGAGGTGCCGAGGAATCCGTCCGCCCCCTCGAACTGGAGGTAGTTGGGCGAGTACTGCGTGCCCTCGAACTGGAACCGGTCCACGCCGCCGATGTACGAGAGCTGGATCGTGTGATGCGCCGAGGAATGGAGCGAGTAGCCGAGCCGGACGTTGCCGGTCTGGCGCCAGGTGTCCTCGTTGTTCGTGATGGACGTGAGCACGTCGAATGGATTCACCGTGCCCGTGCCGCCGCCGTTCATGAACATCTTCACGAGCCGCCCCGTGCTCGGGTCAACCTTCTGGAGATCGTAGATCGCCGGCGCGTAGCCCAGTGCGTACATCGGGCTGATGCCCGAGTTGTCGTTGTTTCCGATGCCGTCCTGCGTGAAGTTGTGCGTGAAGTCGAGCCCGCCGCTCACCGTGAGCTTTTCGCCGACCGTCTGGTCGAGGTTGATGCGCCCCGACGTGCGCCGGGCACCCGAGTTGATCTGGACCCCCTTGCTCTGCCGGTCGTTCAGCGAGCCGTAGAACCGCGTGTTGCCCTGGCCGCCGGAGGCCGACAGCACGGTCTCGTACCACGGGTCCTTGTTGCCGTAGATGCTGCCTTGCCAGTCGTACCACCGGCACACCGGCGTGCAGTTGGCCTTCGCGACGGAATCCGCCTGCGCGGACGGGCCGAGGAACGGTTTCACCGTCGCGTAATCCGCGAAGTGCCGCGAGCCGATGAGACGCGTCGCGCGCGCCTGCCCGAACCGCTGCGTGACGTTGTAGCGCGTCGCGCCCGCCTTCCCCTTCTTGGTGGTGATCACCACCACGCCGTTGGTCGCGCGGGACCCGTAGATCGCGGTCGCCGCCGCCGACTTCAGCACCTCGACGTTCTCGACGTCGTTCGGGTTCAGGTCGGCCAGGCGGTTCACCGTCTGGTCCTGGCTGTTCGTCGTCGAGCCGCCCGACCGCGAGATCGCGGCGAGGCCGCCGGCGACCGATTGGTTCGACACGATGACCCCGTCCACTACGTAGAGCGGATCGCCCTGGCCGAGAATGGACGTCGCGCCGCGGATCTGGATCTGCATGCCGCCGCCGGGCACGCCGCTGTTCTCGAAGATCCTCGCCCCGACCACCTTGCCGGAGAGGCTCGCTTCGATGGACTTCGCGGGCGCCTTCAGCAACTCCTCGGCCGAGACGGTCGCGATTGCGGTGGACGCGTTCCGCTTGTCCACGGTCGTCGCCTGACCCGTGACGGTCACGCCCTCGAGCTGGAGGACGTCCTTCTCGAGCGCGAAGTCGGCGCTGGCCTGGCTCGCGCTGAGGCGAACCGAGAGGCGCTTGTACCCGATGGCGCGCGCGAGCACGGTAGCGTCGCCCGCGGGCACGCGAAGCCGGTACTCGCCGGCGGCGTTCGTCCGCACGCCAAGCTGGGCGCCGAGGACTCCGACGATCGCGTCGGAAATCGGCTGGCCGGTGCCGACCTGCGTAACCTTGCCCGTGATCTCGCGCGTCTGCGCCCCGAGACCGGCGGGCGCCGCCGCGACGAGCGCCGCGGCCGCGAACAGAAGAATTCTCCGCACGGAACCTCCGAAGAAGGTAGGGGGGGAAAGTCCGCGCGCCGCGTGCTTGGCGAGCTGCGTGAGCTTCCCTTCTTCTCGAACTACCCGCCAACCTGTTGCGCCGTGACACAACCTGTCAAGAGGCGCCGGACGGAGCGCCTGTGCCGTGCCGGTGCATCACAAACATTTCTGTCGCATATTCCTCCCGCCTCTCGATCGCCGCACGCCTCTCTCCGCACGCCTCTCTCCTCTCGCGGACATGATCGTCCTCGACAACGTCCACAAGGCCTTCGCCGGCAACCAGGTCCTCACCGGCTTCTCGCTCGAGGTGAAAGAGGGCGAGACGATGGTCATCATCGGTTACTCCGGTACCGGGAAGAGCGTCGCGATCAAGCACATCGTCGGCCTCCTCGAGCCCGACAAGGGGACGGTCTTCGTGGACGGGCTCGAGGTGCCCAAGCTCTCGCGCCGCGAGCTGTACGCGCTCCGCGCGCGCATCGGGTACGTCTTCCAGGCCTCCGCGCTCTTCGACTCGCTCACCGTCGCCGGGAACGTCGCGATGGGGCTCAGGAAGCAGGGTACGCTCTCGGCGCAGGAGATCGAGGCGCGCGTGCACGAGGCGCTGGAGCTGGTGGACCTGCCGGCCGCCGGCGACACGCTGCCGATCGAGCTTTCGGGCGGAATGCGAAAGCGCGTCGGCATCGCCCGCGCGATCGCGCTCCGCCCGAAGTACCTCCTCTACGACGAGCCCACCACGGGGCTCGATCCGGTCACGGCCGCGGTGATCAACGAGCTGATGCTCCGGATGCAGCGCGCGCTGGGCGTCACCGGGATCGTGATCACGCACGACATGCGGAGCGCCTACTCGGTCGGGACGCGGATCGCGATGCTCTACGAGGGGAAAGTGCGGCGCGTGGGGACGGTCGAGGAGATCAAGCACACGGACGACCCGGTCGTCCGGCAGTTCATCGAGGGCCGCCCCGCGCTCCTTGGCGCGAGCGCGCCGGAATGAGCCGGAAGGACGGAGAGAGAAGTCGCGGAGTTCGACAGGAGACGTCCGCCGGCGGCATCGTCTTCCGCCGGCGCGGCGCGCGCGGCGCGCTCTTCCTGCTGATCCGCGACAGCTACCGGAACTGGGGATTCCCGAAGGGGCACGTCAAGGACGGCGAGGCGCCCGATCGCGCGGCGCTGCGCGAGGTGCTCGAGGAAACGGGACTGGCGTCGCTCGAG
>Ga0209341_10000691_pt1 | contig 34629 bp, 48 predicted proteins | sample RifCSP13_2_FD_184020 | JGI IMG/M metagenome (GOLD analysis project Ga0209341, IMG submission 184020) | Soil microbial communities from Rifle, Colorado - Rifle CSP2_sed 13_2 (SPAdes) (version 2) | ecosystem: Environmental > Terrestrial > Deep subsurface > Rock core/Sediment | place: Rifle...
GCGCGAGCCCGCGCCGGCGTGCGAGCCCGCGTCGTGAAGTCCTACCTCACCCCCACCGGAGCGCTTCGCCTTCACCACTCTGTCACGGCGGCGGCCGCCGAGCGCGTCGATCGGGATGCGGTGCTCCGTGGGCTGGCCGATCTGATCGGCGCCCTTCCCGAGGCGGTCCAGCCCATCCGGCTATGGATCGACTACGAGCGCGACCGCAGGGGGCGGCGGGCCGAGAGCCGCGCCACATCGCGACGGGTCTTCCTGACCTTGATCGCCGAGTAGACCTATGTCCTACCGATCCGAGCCGCCCTGGGAGGGGCGGGATACCACCGACGAGTGTACGGTCCACGACGGCGTCCCCCTCGATGAGCAGCACGACTGCTACGTCTGCCTCGCCGAGGCGCTATTCCGTGGCGTCGATTGGGACGCGCCCGAGACCTTCGCCTGCTGGGCGCGGGAGGAGGCGCAGGTCCTCGGCGCCGAGCGATTGGCTACGCTTCTGCGCGAGCGTCCCGACCGGATGGTGCGCCGCTGGCAGTGGGACCTCACGCCCGAGCGGATGCGGCTCACGATCCGCGTGCGGGTCTGCTCCGGGTGCCAGCGGCACCTCGGTCTCCGGGAGCTGCGCGGCGCCGACTCCCTGCGCGATGACCCCGTCCACGTCTTGCACGATCCGTGCGACGACTGCTGCGCACGGAGGGAGCGTGGCGATGGATGAGGGGTGCCGAGCCCGCGCTCGCGCGGGCCTTCGAACTCTTCCCAGTCGCGAGGCTACGGCGCCGGAGAGAGGGCCCTTGAGCCTCTCTCTCCGGAGCCCGCGTCCCTCTCGGAGGGATGCCGACTCCGAGAGGGCAGAGGAGATCCTGAGGCGGAGCCTAGCGCACGCTCGATCCAGCGCAGGGCCTGCCCGGATCGCACCTGAGATCCCGTGACCCGGATCAGCCGCCAGCCGCGGATGGCGAGCTCCGCGTACTTGACGCAGTCGCGGCTGAACCGGGCGGGTCGGACATGGGCTCCGCGGATCCACTCTCCCCCCTCCACCTCCACGATGAGCCGTTCGGGCTCCCAGGCGAAATCGCAGCGAAAGCGTCGGCTGGGGATGAGCTGGGCCTGCCGCACAGGGGGCTCGAGCCCACACGCTCGGATCTGGAGCGCGAGAAGCGCCTCGAGGGCACTTCCTTGGGGGACGCTCTGCGCAGGATCGCTCAGGACGTGCGATCGAGGACGGCCCCTTCGCCTGGGTCCTCCCCTCACCGATCCCCATCCTGTGGGCGATTCCATCGCGTCTCATCCTCTACCACGCCGCGATGCCCCGCGCCCAGCTGCGCCATTTCTCCGCATCCGAGCCGCTGCATCGGATCGCGGAGGATCGGCTCCAGCTCCCCCGCGTGGACCGCGTGCCGTCTCCATGCGGGAGGCCACGTACGTGGGGGCGGCAGGTAGTGCCCTGCGCGGTACTGCTGCCGGTGCATCCCAGCGCACATCCTCGCCGTGGTCCAGACCTCGCCTACGGCCGGTAGGCTCGGGAACACCCGCGTGCGCTCGATCGCGGCAATCGAGGCGGAGAGGAAGAACAGGGGGATCTCCCAGGTCGCCTCCGCATAGTGTCGAGCTAGATCCTGGTCCGATTCGCGGAAGCTCTTGAAGAGCCTCGCGATGAGCCGCGCGCGGTGCCCCTCTTCGCGCCCCTGCCGAGAGACACTCTCGGGTGTCCTCATCGGATCGCTCCGATCGAGCCATCCGCCTTCCATCGGATTCCTCATTGCATCTTCATCAGGTGCGCCGTGAGGTCCGCTTCGTTGATCGGCGCTTTGCGCTCGGCACGTTGGGCTGCGGCTCGCAGCTTCGACCACTTCTCGCGCAGGGATTTTCCGCTGCGGACCACGACCTCGAATTCACGTCCGAGGTTGTCGGGGCCGAGTGCCCAGCGGATCGCGCCTTGGATGTGCTCGCCGGGGTCGGGGGCGGCAGCGAGCTCGGGGGCCTCGCGGGCCAGGGCCTCCATCTCGCGGGCCCAGCGGCCCTCGGCGCCGCGCGGGATGCGGGCGCCGGGCACCGGGCCGAGGAGCTCGATCAGGAGTCGCGAGGATGCGAGGGCCCACGGGGCGATCGCCGGCCGCGGAGCGGACGGAGGGGTCGAGCGCTCCGCGCGAGTATATGTTCTTCTGTTCTTCTGTTCTTCTGTTCTTCTGAGGCGGACGGAGTCCGCGGAGTCTCCGCCGCGCTCCGCCGGAGTCGAGGAGCTGAACCCTTGTTTTCTCGATAGATTTCGTATCTTGACCACCACGCGCCTACCGTCGTCTCGCATCGGATACGCAATGGACTCGCAGAGCACCCGCAGAGCAGTGAGTGCGGGTGCTCGGTGAGTGCGACCCGTCAGCCAGGTCAGATCGCCGTTGCCTAGCGTCACTTCGTCCGACGTCTGAGGGGCGTGATACTGGACAGCGAGGAGCCAGAGACCCCATACGATGCCCCTCGATGCGGGGTCATCGAAGACGTGCCCGTACCGCGGATGGCTTCGGGTCGAGAGGTGGATCTTGACGTGGGGCCGCTGGCGGAGCTTGCGATCGTCGCTCGGATACCGAGGTCTAGCCACGACAGTCCCCCCCACCCAGGCGGCGCGCCAGCCGTCGAAGCTTCGGGTTGCCCCACGCCTCTCGCTTCATTCTGAATCCTCCAGGGCGCGGCTGCGCCCCCGAGTCAACGACTCCCGCTCGCAGATCGCCTCCTCGATGCGCTCGGGAAGCGACTGCACGGCCTCCAGCTCGCTGCACCGCGCCCAGTACGGCGCGACACCGTGCTGCGAGATCAGCGCACGCTCTCCGTCGGTGCGGAGCACGAGCGCACCGCGTCCGCGGTGCGTGACGCGGTCCATCTCGCGAACCTCATGCACTACCCAACCTCCATCGGAGCGTTGATGCGTGCTAGCTCACTCTCCAGATCCTCGATCGAATGTCGCGCGTCCCGAAGGACATATCCGAGAGGGGCCGCCGCACCGGACACCGCCTTGCGAATCTGCTCGCGAAGACAAAATACACTCGATGGATTGATCCCCAGAGAATCCAGGATCGTCAACGTCTCTTCGCAGGCTGCGACCTTGAGATCCGCCGCTTTTCGTGCCTCATTTGCCGCCACAACCGTCTCGCGGATCCGCCCCCGAACGCGCCATCCGAGCTCGCGGTTGTCCCGCTTCTCCTCGAGCCACCGGCGCCACAAGGCCGCCTCGTTGGGCGCGGTGTGCTCACCGCGGATCTCGGACCGGCACATCAGCACGTAGCGCCACAGGCTCTCCGGAATCTCGACCTGCCGATACGGGGCCTTCTTCTTCGTGTAGACACAGGTCCCTGTCTTGGCGACCCACATCAGGCCGGCTTCCGAGGGGATCTCCTCGACGGAGATCAGCCTCGCCGGGCACACGAAGTAGAGAGCGTTGCAGAGCGGCAGGTAATCCGGCCACTTATGGTCCTGGAGGAAGTCGGATCGGCTGACCTTGATCTCATAACCTGTGCAGCAAGCGTTCGACCAGGATCGGTTCATCGTCCATGCGTCGAGTCGACGGTGGGTCCCGTACTGCGTCGGACCATCCTTGCACTCGGGGACGAACACGTCCGCCTTGTGCTTCTTGGCGAGGAGGCGCACGATGTCGTGGGCCTTCATCGACCGACGGCTGAGATCGTCATCTCTCTCCCTCACGCCAGCGCCTTCTTTACCCTCGCACGCTCACGCTTTCCGAGTCGTCGCGGATGCCGCTGTCAGCCTCGACTTCGGCGCGCATAACATCCGAGCATTCCTCGCACCACGGGCCGGACTGGGCCCAGTAGATCGACCCGTCGCCCTTGCCGGCCTTGCCGGTGTAGGCCCCGCAGATGAAGCACTCTTCTCGCATCTCACTCCTCCCGCGCGCGCATCTTTCACCGCGCCTCGAGCTGGCAGATTTCTCGAATCATCTCCTCCAAGCTCGGCGGCGGAGGTGTGGATGCAGCATCGGGCTTCGGCCGCACGTGAATTCCGAACCCTTCCAGGCAAGGGCGGCAGACTTCGATTCTCCCGTTGTTGCCGTAACTGCGGCGCTGTTCCCCGTGGCCCGTAGCTATCACCTCGACAGTCCAGAACTGCTCACTACTCTCCTGCACGGCACCGCACCGGTCACACCGGTACTCGATTTTAACGCTCACGGCTTCGTCTCCTCCTACTCACACTTGCGTAGAGCTTCGTAGGCTCGGATCATCCCAGGCAGATCGCCCTCTACCCCTCTCGCGGAAGCTCCCTTACCCTGATGTCTTCGCTCCACTCCGCCATGTCGCCGCCATTGCGGTCGCGCAGCACCCACCGCGCGCTGATTCGCTCGCCAGAGTCGTCCCACTCGATCCGCGCCCCAGCGGCAGCTAGTCGCTCGGCCTCTTCTCGGTAGACGATCGGCCGCGCTCCGAGCTGCTTGACGAACGCTGGCACGTTGGCGCTCCGACACTGCGCTACGATCGACCGAATCCATTCCACGTCACACGGCCGCGCGCCGGGGCCAGAATCGCAGCCCACGATCACCCAATCGATGGCGCGACGAGGAACTACTGCGCCGATTGTCGGCTGCATAAGGCAGTCGTAGAGAGCGAAGCCGTGGAGTTTCCCGCCGAGTCGTTGACCCTTGACTCGCGTCAAGTTGATCGCCCCGAGCAGCGGCTCAAGCGACAGGAAGCGAAGCGCCGCAGGCGTCGCGAGCAAGTCACTGACGCGGGCCTCTAGCGTCGGCTGATTCTCGCATGACGCGCCGAGGTGGACGTTCTTCGGCGGCCATGTGTCGCCGCAGTAGCTCGTCGATGGCAGCAGGCATGCTGCATGGATCGCGCGCGGTATCTCTCGCTCCATCCCGTCGCGCATCCGTTCGGTGCGCTTCGTGAGAATCTGGTACGTGTGCTGCGGCGTCAGAATCATCGTCGCGAACACGCGCGCGATGAAGTCCCACGGCACCGACTCGTGGAACAGATCGCTCATCGAATCGACGAACACGCGGCGCGGCTTGCGCCAGCGGAGCGGATCGTTGAGTCGGTCCGGGAGCAGTCTCACCTCACCCGTCCAGCGCGGACCCTTCGGCCCTGCGACCGTTAGGCCCTTGTGAGCGGCGATCCTCCCTCGGTGAGCGACTCCCTCCGCATAGCAGTGCTCGCAGCCATCTGAGACGCGGGTGCATCCGACGGTGGGGCTCCACGTCTTGTCGGTCCACTCGATCTGAGTGCCATGGCTCACACGGATCGCTCGCTTGCTCACGTCTCCTCCGTCGGGATCCGAATCCTCAGCACCGTCCGACGCCGCCAGCCGTCGTGCAGATCCTTGGCGGCTTGCTGTGCCCGCTCATGCGACGGCCAGATGTCTTCCCACACACGCCAGTGACCCCCGCGCCAGAATGCCGCGACGAGGAAGCCCTCCAGGGGCCGCACCGGCCGCTCGGTCACCTGCGACATGATCGGTAGGTAGATCGTCTTGGTATCTCTCACGCTCCTCCCACCAGCGCCCGCTCCAGCCTCTCACTCTCCCCGCGAATCCGCGCCGCCTCCTCGAGGACCATCTCGCGCACGGCACCGCGCACCGTCGGATCCGGTGAATCGAGCCCCTGTCGGAGGCTCGCGCGCAGGGCCGTGAGGTAGACCTCGGCGGCAGCGAGCGCGACCGAAGAGAGGATCTCACGGGGAGTCATGCCTCTGGACTCGCCCGCAGCAGGCTCTCCGCTCTGCTCATCCGGCTACGGCGTCGCTTCCTGGCCCGATACCCCTTCAGCTTGTGCTGCGAGCAGCAGTACCGCTTGGCGTGGTTCGAGCTGTGGTCCCGTACCGATCTCTTGCATCCCCGCAGGGCGCATTGCTTTTGCTCCATGCCGACTATGTACCACGGCGTATCGTGTCCGTAAATAGGGGCTTGACGGAGCCGAAAAAAAGGCTCAAGCTACGGCGTAGCAGAGTCGAGAATGTAGTCAGCGTGAACGTACACTCCCCCTCGAGCGAGCGAGCGATGAGCCTCACGATCACTCAACGCGCCACCGTATTCATCGTGATCTGTAGCTGGTGTCAGAAGTACCTGCATCACCTGATCCGCACGGGAGACGATGCGCTCAGCGAGCCCGTTAGTCTGTCCCATACGATCTGTGCGACCTGCGATGCGCAGCACGCAAAGGAGAGCCTATGAGCAGGTGCTTTTGGGTTGCTGCGATTCTGCTCGCGCTATTCGTCGGATCCTTCGTCTGGGTCTGGATCGGGCGAAGGCTGCTGGAGAGCGATGCGGACCGGCGCAGTCGACGCCTCGGGCTGTCCGCTCAAGCGGTGGCGCGGAAGGATCGCGCGCAGAGGGCCTTCGCCGGTCTTCCTACAGGAACCACCGTGCGATCTCGCTGGACGTTCCAGCGAGAACGCACGGCTCCCTGCAAGATTCGGGGCGCAGAGAGGTCGAGGGCGCGAGCGGATCGAACGCTCGCGCCCTCGATGGAGGGTAGGTAGAGATGTCCGATCCGACAGAGATCCACGCGCTCCAGGTGGTCGACCCTGCGGCGGAGCCGGGCGGGCTGCTCGCTCAGCAGTCTGCGGGCATCGTCCGTGCCGCCGCAGGCGATGTCACGGAGGCATTCTGTGAGTACCAGCGGATCCAGGCGGCGCTGGACCGCATGCTCCCCGACTGCATCCAGACCATTCAGGGGAAGAAGTTCCGGAAGAAGACCTACTGGCGCGCCGTAGCGACGGCCTTCAACATCCATCTGGAGTTCCGCTCCGAGCAACGGCTCCCATGGGGGGCGGAGACCGGCCGAGAGGGCTGGCTCTGGACCGCGACCTACCGGGCCATCGCGCCCAATGGACGCTACGCCGACGGAGACGGAACCTGCGAGGCGTCCGAGAAAACCGTCTATCTCGTCGAGTGGAGAGACGGGAAGAGGCACCGCGTCGTCGACGACGACGGACGGCCCCTCGTGGATCTCCCTGCCACTGCGCTGAACGCCAGCGCCCACAACGTGCGGGCGCATGCACACACCCGGGCCAAGAATCGTGCCATCGCGGATCTGGTGGGCTTCGGCGAGGTGTCGGCGGAGGAGCTTCCTCTGCGAGACGTGGAGGGGGAGCGGGCTCCGCAGCGGAGAGGGCAGCCGGGGGAGCGCCGAGAGCCCCCCCCGAACGGGCCGCGAACGGCCCCGGCAGGGGCGACTCCCGATGCCCTCGCCCAGAAGCTCGGATTCGGAAAGTTCAAAAACCTCTCGTGGAGGGAGATGACGGAAGGCTCCGAGGGTGGCAAGAGGCATCAATACCTTCAGTGGCTGGCGCAGAGTGCCGATCAAGCGGAGCTGCGCGAGATGGCCACGACATGCCTATCCCTCATGGACGGGATCGCGGAGGAGCCCCATGCCGACTGAGATCCCGCGCTGGCTCCGACCTTCCGGCTTGCCCCGGCTCTCGCTGTGCCCGGCGAGCGGGCGTCGTGAGATCCACCCGGACCCTTCCGGGCCCTTGGCCCGATAGAGCGGCATTGCCGCAGAGGAGACGCAAGATGAAGATCACGACCGACGGTCTGCTCGCGCTCGGCGCGCAGCCGGGCTGCGAGGCGCTGAGAACATTCGCTGCGCGCTGGCCGAGCGGCGTCGCGCTGACGCCCGAGAGCCTCGCGGCGGCCCAGGCCGCGGGGCTCTACGTCCACTGGCTCGGCGGCGCGCTGGCCCGGGCGGGGAGCCCTGTGCCGCCCGATCTGGTCGTCGCCGCGGCGCGCGAGCCCCTGACGGCGAGCGAGCTCGGGCGCGCGCTGGCCCGGGAGGGGAGCACCGTGCCCCGCGCGCTGATCGACGCGGCGGCGCGCGAGCCCTGGCCGGCGGGCTGGCTCGGCTGCGAGCTGGCCTACGCCGGGAGCCCCGTTCCCCCGGAGCTGATCGCCGCGGCGGCGCGCGAGCCCGGGACGGCGAGCGGGCTCGGCTGCGCGCTGGCAGAGGCCGGGCTCCCCATGCCGCCCGAGCTGATCGCGGCGGCGGCGCGCGAGCCCTGGCCGGCGGGCTGGCTCGGCGGCGTGCTGGCCCGGAATGGGCTCCCAGTGCCCCAGGAGCTGATCGACGCGGCGGCGCGCGAGCCCCGTGCGGCGGGCGGGCTCGGCGGCGCGCTGGCCCGGGCGGGGAGCCCTGTGCCGCCCGAGCTGGTCGTCGCGGAGGAGCCCCATGCCGACTGAGATCCCGCGCTGGCTCCGACCTTCCGGCTTGCCCCGGCTCTCGCTGTGCCCGGCGAGCGGGGTCGAGAGCGAGCCGTATCCGGATGCGATCGGGCCCGCGGCGGCGCTCGGGAGCGCCTGGCACGAGATCGCACGGCAACGGATCCAGCGAGCCCCCTATGACCTGGAGGCGATTGCGAGGCTCCACGGCGTCTCGGAGGAGACGCTGAGGGGCTGGGATGAAGGGCTCTCGTGGATGCCGACGGTGGACTGCGAGGCGGAGCGTCCCGTCGTGCTCCCGCTGCCTGCGCTGCGGCCTCCGATCGAGATCGGGGGGACCGCCGACGTGGTGCTCCGCGACCCCGCCGAGATCGTCGATTGGAAGACGGGGAGCCCGGACCTCTACTCACCGAGCCAGTGGTGGCAGCTCCGAGCCTACGGGGTCGCCTATGGCCTCGAGATCGGCGCCGCGGAGATCCAGCTCTCGCTCTGCTACGTGCAGCTCGGGGACCGCGGCTGGAGACACGAGACCTGCCGGGTCGCGGAGATGCACGCGGAGATCCAGACGCTCATTGCCGAGGCGATGCACCAGCGGTCGCTGCCTCTCGAGGAGCGACGCTATCGCGTCGATGACTGCTGCACGTACTGCCCCGCGCGACCCGGGTGCCCCGCACGGACACAGGACCTTCGCTCCTTCTTGGCCCTCGAGGCCATCGATCCGAAGAGGGGGGGGCTCATCGATGTGGAGAATCTGGAGCAGGTCTACACCCGCGCTGCGGAGATCGATCGGAAGATCGCGCAGATTACACGGGCGACCCAGGCCGCGAAGGCGGCCTGCATGGAGCTCGTCCAGCAGGCGGGTGGATCCTTCCTCTGTGAGGATGGATCGGAGCTCTGGGTCGTGGAGGTCGCGGGGAAGGCCGTGGCCTACGAGCGGAAGCCCTACCGCTATCTCCGTCGATCCCGATGACGTCTACACGGACACGACGTCTGCTTCCGCGCGGATCTGAGCCTCCTCCGCCGTGTCGCGAAGATCTCCCGTATCCGCAGTGCGATGCCTGTGGGAGCCAGCCCGGAGTGGTGCCCTATCGGGGAAGGCGGCTCTGCCCGATCTGTGCCGTGATGGCCGAAGGGAAGGGGCCCGAGTGCGACTCCTGCGGAGAGCGCCGTGCGGAGATCCGCGTCGACGGGGATCTCCTCTGTCTGGATTGCGCTCGGGAGGAGCGGGCTGCATGCCAGGAAGGCCCCGATGATGCGCACGATCCGTCGACCTGGCCCGAGCGCCGTGTGGCCAGCGCTCCGAGGGAGTCGGGGGGTGGCTAAGACCCCCGATCCGATCCGCCCGTAGAGTGGCTCCGATAGGCCAGCCGGCCTCCTAGCCGTAGCCCTACCCATCCCATCCATCCGCGAACCGGACCGACCCGCCGAAGGCCCGAGCGCGCCACGATCCACCAGACACGATCCGCAGCCTCCCGTGGGGCTCGGACCCGGTAGAGCCAATCGTGAATCACTCCAGCCAGATCATGCCGGTCGTACTCGCCCATGAGCGAGAGCGCCCAGCCGGGGACTGAGCTGAAGTCGGTATCGAAGCCGGCGGGGACGGTGACGATCATGGTCTGACGATCCGAGATCGAGACTCCGGGAGAGAGGTAAATCCCGTAGACCCAATCCCCGAGATCCATCACGAGATCCGCGAGCAGAACGCGTCGGCCGTCCTCACTGCGTCGAGTCTCGAGCGGAGGAGAGATCTGTCGAGCTGTGGTCATGGGGTGGGGTTGCGGGGCCGGAATCGAACCGGCTCGTCCGGGCTTATGAGACCCCCAGCGGGCACCACGCCTCCCCGCGCACAGGCTTACTGGCTCAGCCGATTCATCATCCACTTCCTCGCGTAGGTCGAGGCTCCCATGAGCCCGCCAAAGACGAGCGGCAGAACGTACTCCTGCACCGCAGCTCCGGCCGCTTGACCCGCCTCCGGGCTCCCCGTCTGGCTCGTCACGTAGCCCGCTGCGGCCGCCACGAGAAGGGCGATCACCGCATCGCGGGCGGCGCCCTTCCCGGGCGGAGTCGCGGGGCGGGTAGGCCCCAGAAGGGATGTGGGTGCAGACATGGCGACCTCCTATCCCGGCCAACGCACGCCGAGCACGCGCTCGGCGGGAAGGGCCGGATGTTGACGGCGTCGGACTGAGTGGACGGCGCGGGTCACGGATCTGCCGCGGTCTGTGCGGCCTGTGCGGCCTGCGCGACCCACCGAAGCACTGCCTGCGCCTCGACGAGTCCAGGCGGCTCGATCGTGCCGTCGCCCACGCGAGCCCGGAGCTCATCGGCCACGAGCAGGACGAGACCCTGGGCGAGCTGCTGGTCGGCCAACGAGAGCTCGGCCTGACGGATGGCCTGGAGGGCCTGGGCCTGGAGATCGTCGATGCTAGCCGGCTCCGACGAGACGAAGACCTGGAGACGCTCGACCGCCTCAACGACACGCTCGGCCCGCTCCGCATCCTCCCCGATGAACCGCAGCGTGGCCTGCTGGACGATCAGCTGCGTGGCCAGAGGCCGCTCCCAGAGCGTGGCACAGCCGGCCAGGGCCAGCGACAGCAGAGACGTCAGGGCCGCGGCTCTCATCGCGATCGGTCGCTCTCTACTCGGCATCGCTTGCCTCTCCTCAGGAGCCGGAAGGCTCCAGGTGGACATGGTCCCCTTCGTCGACCGCATCGAGGCCCAGATTCGAGGCCGAGTGGAGAAAGACCTCCATCGGACCCCGATCGGCCCCGCTCTGGCGAAATGCCCAGTCGAAGTCGAACTCGACTACGACGTCCCGGGCGAGGCCGCCCCGGGCCCAGCAATGCCACGATCGGTCGCTGCCGCCCACGAGCTTGTTCCTCGATGCGCTCCGCCCCCCACTCGTCTCGGAGAGCGTCCAGAAGGGGGACGCGGCCAGGCAGCGCACGCGCTCGACGAGCTCTGCCAGCGTGAGCGGGGGCGGAAGGCGGCTCTCACTCATGGCTTCCGCCCCATCTCGTTCAGGGTCTCGATCCGGAGCATGCGCTCCCGAAGAGTCTGCGTGGCTCCGCTTAGCTCGTCGATGCTCGCGGAGAGCTGGGCCACTGCCGGATGGAGAGCCGCGACCTGGATCCCCAGATCACGGTTCGTGACCCACACGGAGAGCACGACCGTCGCGCCACCCCCGATGAACAGCAGCATCTGCCAGAGCGGGAGACGGACGATGAGGCTCGGCCCCCGAATCTCGGCGCTCGCCTCGCTAGAATCGAACATCGTCGGGCTCCTCACGAGGCCGGAGCCGCGGGGGACAGAGGTCCGCCACCCTGGGACTCCCGACACGCGCGCAGCTCCGCTCGAGCCTTCTTCGTCCGCTCCTTGCTCCTCGCGAGCTTCCCGGCAATGCGCTCGATCGTCTGAACGTGGACATCGACCACCTCCTGCGGCTGCGAGGGGGCCCGCAGGGCCTCGTAGCCGGTGACCGATCCGGCTCCGCCGATCACCGCCGCGAGCAGCGGCAGACCGATTCGGAGCCAGCCCTCGACGCTAACGGCTACCCCCAACGCATGAATCCGACGCCGCTCTGGCGCGGCACCACGACATAGGGGTGGTAGAAGATCCGCCACCCGGAGGCCCGGAAGGGACAGGCGAAGGCTCGTCGGCCCAACGGATGAAGCTGGACGCTGCCATCCTGTCCGGGCTGCACGGCTCTCGCTTGCCAGCGCCTCATGGACCAACCTGGATGGTGATCCTGACCCCGGGCTGACCCGGAGCGTCCATGGGGAGCGTCTCGAGGAGGCAGTGGAGCGGGAGCGAGGCCCGCGAGAGCGGGCTCACCCGTCCATCGGATGCGACCCCGGCCACGCGCACGGAGAGGCTCTCCCCATCCGAGCAGGACACCTCGGCCTCGGTCGTGAGCACCGATTGATCTCGCACATAGGCCCCCCCATTGCGCTGCACGAGCACGTCGTAGCTCGCTACGGGACCCGTAGCGGCTGTCCACTCGAAGGTGTAGTCCGCCCCGATGGAGGGCACCGCGAAGAGCAGAGAGAGCGAGAGAATCGAGCGAATCGAGTGAATCATTGTGCCCCTACATTCTTGTAGTGTGTCCCTAGAAGCAGGGACGATAGATTGGAGCTCCCTCCAATAATGCGCGTAGAGAGAGGGATGGGAAGAGGAATCAATCGTGTTACAGGACATTGATTGATGCAGTCCGCAACGTTGCACACGGGCTGTGCCAATCCGCCGAAGGCGTCTCCGTCGACCCCTGCACCTCCCGACTCGAGCGATCCCTCAGCGCCACCGGCAACCGATCCATAGAAGTCTGAGTTCAGCGTGTAGCCTGGCGAAGCTCCGTTCGTAGGATCGGATCGGCTGATGGAGGCTGCCGTCTTGTACTCAGCCCCTTCGAAGACGAAGGAGTCCGGATTGGAACCCCCATCGTCTGTATCGTAGAGGTTTGTGCCATCAATGTCGATATTGTGTGTACCCGCGTTGGGTCCAGAGAGCTGAACGGCCGCGAATAGGTACGCATTCGAAGCGACCTGGTGAATGTCCTCAAAGAGATTGCACTGCGCCTCAAGATTGGCCGTATCTCCCGCCAAGAGCTCGCTGATACGGAATGGCGCGTGAACCCCCGTGAAGGTGTTCTGATAGAACACCTCGTTATCCGTCTCATTGAACTCGGTGGTGGACTCCGTCACGGAGCTGGTCACGGCTCCGTAGAATGGGAATAGCGTAGAGGGTACCGGGTACACGATAGAGCGCGCCAAATAGAAATGGGTATCTCGTCCTTCAAAAGGGGAGTTGTTCACGTACGCACTCGTCCCCAGAATGTTGCTCGCGCTCGCGTTCACGGTCGCTGGAGCCATGCACCGAGTTGCGATCCCGGTGAAGTCGCAGCCTGTCGTATTCCCGATACAGTTGTTGAAGACGCACATGGGTCCCGAGCTGACCGCGTACTCCTGGCTCTGGAATGCCTGGGATCCACCGATCAGGGTTGTCGCGTGCGAGTCCGCTCCAATGGGGCGTGGAGTGCCTAGGCACAGGCTCGGAGAGCCCGCCTGGCAGCAGAAGAAGGGGGCCCCGCTGCCCGAGCAGAGGCTCGAGTGGCACTGCGGACCTACACAATTCGAGTTGAAGTCTGCATAGTTTCGAGACGAGATCTCTGCATTGAGGATCTCCAGGATCCCACTCTCCGCACGTACCGTGTAGACGATCCATCCGCTGGAGTCGAGAACCTGAGTGCCTAGAAGAGCCAACCGCGCTGTATCTCCTGAGGACCGTATTCCCGCGATGATATTAGGAAAACCATGCGGTGTTAGTGGACACTTCTTGATGATGATCCCGCCTAGTAGAATCCTACCCGTGTTGTAGAGGAAGGTGGCAGATGTAATGCCAGTGATCTCTGCGATGTTCTCGCAAGAGAAGACCGGAGGATCCTCGAGATTGTAAGGCAGAAGGTAGGAGCAATACGGCTCGCTACCGCAATCCGAGTGGGTCGTATCCCAGCCCGTGAACCCAAACATGGGATCACTCGCTCCGTCGAGTATGTAATCTCCATCTACAATAACAATGGTATACGGACGATTCAGGTAATCCTCGATGAGGGCCGCTGAGTAGAGCGGCTCGTCGAGAGTTCCTTTGCCCGTATCGTCCCCTTGGGCAAGGGTACCCCCCGTACCACTCGCGAAGTAGATGGTGGTCCAGCTCCTCGGGAGCCCCGCGGGCTCACGGATCGACAGCAAGTAGTCGAGCGTGAGATCGTTGCCTCGGCCGTCCGAGCTCAACCCTGGAACCACCGAATCTCGAGAATCCTTCTTCCGAAGGTCGAAGCTCACGAGAAGGGGAGCAAGAAGAAGAAGAATCAGAGCCAGAGATCTCATTGCGGGCACCTCCTCACGCGGACGGGGAGAGCTAGTCATCCGTACGAAGCTCCATGCTCAGAAAGAGCAGGGTGCCCATGGCCGTCGTCGTTCCCGCCGCATCGACGGCCCAACGCCAGAAGAGGAGGTCGCCGGCATTGCACGGCTGCGGAGGCGTGACCTGCGCACTGCTGGCCTGGTCGAGCCCATCCGACCCCGTAAGGCTCGCGAAGTCCAGAGACACCTCGGGGCTCCAGGTATTGTTGATGACCTCCCCAGGGCCCTTGCACTGAAGGATCCCATCGCCGTGGAGAGCCCCGGTATCCGCCGCGAGCTGAGCCACGCTGAGACGGAAGATCAGCGGCGTGGCAAGGCCCTCCGGTACGACCGACCAGCCCTCCAGCAGAGCGGCATCGTCGTCGGTGCAACGCATCTCGAAGGGGCGTGGCCCCGATCCGATCACGATCTGTGCCGGGGAGCAGCGCCCCACCGAATCTCCCGTGATGTCCTGGGCGAGCCATAGAAGGCTCGCAGGAGGCGGCTCGGTAAAGATCCGTCCCTTCCGAAGATCGAATCCAAGCAGGCAGGACGACAGAAGAGAGACCGCCAGAAGCATCGGAATCCAACGGAGACTCATCGTGGACATCGCACCACAATGCGGCAGTCGCCCGCGTTGGCTCCGGCGCCGTCGCCGATCGCGCGCAGGAACAGGCCCGCGAGGTTCGGCTCCGAGTCGTTCCCCGAGAGCACGTTCGTGCTGTTGGCGCAGGCGTTATCCCGTGCGGTGGCCGAGAGATCCTGCGCGCCCGGCGGGCAGGTCTGAAGGGTCCAATCGACTGTACAGAGGGTGGCGTCACCGTCCTTGTCGGTGTGCAAGAACCACTCGGTCTCGGGGCATCCCCCAATCGCAAGAATCGGCGTGTCATCATCATTGGCCGTTGGATCGTTGCAAATATACTCGCCAGGATTGATCGCCGTCGTCACATCCCCAGCACGACAGTGCTTGAGCCAGCTTGCGGAGAAGGCCGGCATCGGAAGAAGCAGACACAGTACGAGCAGAATCGTTCTCATGGCGAGCCTCCGATAGCAAGATTGCGTTTCGGCGCACGGGAGAGGGCGGAGGCTTGCTCCGGGGAGAGGCCCAGTACCTGATTCCCGGCATCGATCGCGGTGGCGAGGAAGTCCTCGCCCAGCATCCTAGAGACGCGCATCGCAAGCTGCTCTCCCTGCCCAGGTGTAAAGTCCATGCGCAGAAGCCCCGTGGCGGCCCGCATCGCATCGCGGTCCGTGAGAAGCCGCGTCCCGCGCCGCGCAGCCATGAAGACCATAAGACCTGTTGCCAGGCTCCAGGTCGTCGCCACGGGATTCATCACAAAGCCCGCAGTCAAACCCCCCGCAGCACCTCCAGCGGCCGATCCACCGAAGATATTTGCGGGGTTCAGGATCCGTGCGCCCTGACGAGGACCTGAGAGAATGAAGCGCCGCGACAAGAATGTCGACACATCCACGCTCTTCTGAGAAAGGGCCGCTTCGGCTACGTCGAGGAAGCGCTCCATGTCGCGGATTGTGACTCCCTCCGGACGTTTCCTTCGGGAAAGATCCAAAGCATGAGCTATCGTCGCCCGCTCCGCAGAACGCTCACGTCCAATCCCCAACGCCTTGCGGATTCGACCGATCTCCAGCACCTGAGCCTTGATCGGGTCTCTGGCCCGTGAGATGTTCTTGTACGACTCCTCAAATACATCCTCGATGTGGCCTCGCAGCGCCTTACGGAACGTCACCGGACCCGTGAGCTGGAAGAGCTCCGTCATGGCCTGCGGCGAGCGTGTGTCGAAGACCTTCTGGAAGAGACGGTCTTCGGGCTGTAGCGCACGGACCGTGATCTGCCCGGCAAGACCGCCCTCGGCTTGGGCAATTCGCCTGCCGGTCGGAGAGCGAAGTAGCTCCATGAAGCGATGAAAGTCTCGGTTGATCTCTAAAATCTCTCGTGCAAAGAGCGGATCGCTCAAGTTGTCGAGATCCGAAGACAATGCTTGCTTGAGCAGCGTCGCCTGACGCATGACCGTAGGGTTATCCCGGAAGCGATCCATGAGTCCATTCAGCGTGCGCGAGAGTGTCTGATACTGCCGAGGAGTCATCGTGTCCAGATCGGTCAGCTCACGAGCGAGCTCCACGACGTCAAGAACGATGCCGCCCTTCTCGACGTCAATCGGCCGGCTACGTGCGACCTCCTGAGAAGCCAGCGCCTCACCGCTGGGTCCAAAGAGCACAGACTCCGGGCGCCCGCGTACGGTGTGAGTGGGCAGGTTGCCGACCGTCGTCTCGATCAGATCGGCCGCCGCCTGCCGGGTCGTCTCAGGAATGATTCGAACCCCAGCGCGTTCGGCACGAGAGAAGAAGCCCTCGTAGAGGTTCGCGAAGCGAGCCGAGATCCGCGCTGTCTTGCGAAGAGCCGACTCCCCAATCTGGGCTCCCAGGTCAGTCACCGACGTTATCCATGGAGCGATCTCCGTGAGGATCTCGGCCTTCGCACCGCGCAGCGCCTCCGCCTGGGATTGGTCCAGCTCTCGGAAATGCTTGCTCATAAAGGGGAGCCGTCCAAGCGTGTTTCGCACTCCCTGAAAGACGCTGCTGTTGACGATGTTCTCGGCACCCAGCGGCACACCGATCTGCTCGGCCCAGAGTGCAAGCCGCATCCCGGAGTCCGGGACGCGCTTCGCAATCGCCTGGACAGCCGCGTGCTTGGGAATCCGCGCCACGGCCGAGAGCGCCTGCGGAACGATCAGCTCCAAGGCTCCCTCTCCGGCCGCTCGTCGTATCGGGCCCGCTAGGGAGCCCGGGATCTCCAGAGGCAGCTCGCCGAAGGGCTGGAGCGTGGCCGTGAGCGACATCGGATCGCCACGGGATCCCAAGCTCGGGTCGTCGGCCAGGAGGCCGCCCTCTTTGACGAGACCCGTCCTGCGCCCTAGCTCGGCGAGCAAATCGCGACCCGTGCTCCCCAACGCAGCACCCAAGGAGGCGCCTAACGCGATGCCAGGAGGGCCGAGGGGAGCCGCTAGAGCCCCTCCCAACATTGCAGGCCCACCAATCGTAAGTGGGTCTAAATCGCGCAGACTCTGTGGGAGGTAACGGCTCCGCTGCGGTGGCTGCACCTGGGGAGAGCCCTGGCTCTGCTGCATGAGTAGCTGGCTCTCGATTGCGGACAGCTCCTCCGGGGTCGGCGTCTTCCCCTCAATCGTGAAGATCCGATTCAGCCCCGTGCGCGGGTCTTGGACAACGGTCTCACCCACCTGGCTCCTCCTGAAACGGAACGAGACCCCGCTGAGGATCCATGATGTAGTCCGGCTGCCGTATGAAAGTCGATGGGATGGAATCGAGCGTCGGCTCCATGCGTTCGTAGAGGTCTGGAGAGACCGCATGGAGCCGCTTTCGACTGCGACGGACCTCGCGCTCCATCCGACGCATTGAGGTCTCGAGCACACGCGCCGTGATGGACGGCGGCCGTGTGGCCCCGCCTGCTAGACGGTCTAGGATCTTGTTGACCGCTGTGATCGAGAAGCGGCGCCCACCCGTGAGCGCCTGCTCCTCGAAGAAGGCCAGCATCAGCATTCCGTAGTCCACCTCGGCCGCGTTCGGATTGAGCAGCATGCTGTTGAGGCGCTGAACCTCCGGGTCATCCCGTTGAGCCTGAGTCATCGCCTCCAACCGACTGAGCGCAATGTCCTGAAAGGTATTGAATGCCCCTGGGAACAGCACGTCATCGACACCCCTGGCCACCTCACCCGCGCTCTGAATCGCGCGACGGATGCGCGCCCCGAAGCCCACTGCGGCTGGGTCCTGCTGAATAATGCGCAGAATCCCATGGCCGATGTCGAGCGCAGCAATCGTCCGATCATCCTGCTCTATGAGCTGTAGCGCGCGGTCTTCGCTGATCGGCGTAGGCTGACGAACCGTCTGCGTTGGAGATAGGGACTGCGATAGAAGATCTCTTCGCGCTTGGGTTCGATCCGCTCGTGGAAGCATGCTGATGATACGCTCTGGACGGGATGCCCCAATTCCAATCTCAGATTTCAACGCAGCCCTGGACATCACGGCGCGTCCTACGACATCGGATGCCTCCGGGAACTGCTCCTGAACCATCCCCATCACGCGTTGCAGAACGACCGGGCTCTCTGGAGAGAGAGCGATGAGACCGGAGAGATCCTCGATGAGTCGCTCGCGCGTGGCATCCGAAATGACCTGCCGTCGCTCGATGCGCTGCTGCTGCGCGCCTTGTCGTAGTGCGAGATTCTCTCTCGCGAGCGCTCCGGAGAGCTGGGTGGCTATGTCCTGACGCGCCTGCGGATCCTCGCCCGCTAGACCGAACAACGATGAGATCGCCTGTGCCTGCGTGGTAACCGCCTGACGCTGGGACTCGGGCGATCCCGCCTGTCTCTGCTCCTCCTGGGCGCCGGCTAGGGTTGCCGCAGTGGGACCGATCTGCCTCTCGGCCTGCTCTCGTCTCTTCCGCTGCTTTTGGATCTTTGCCAGCTCACCAAAAGCCTCAACACGACCCGGCGGAAGCACGTTAGGAGGGATCAGCCCCGCAGCCTTCTTGACGTCCCCACCTTCCTGAGCGATCAGACCCAGGAGCTGATCCCCAAACCGGATCTGCTCCTGCTGCTCACGCTGCTCCTGCGCACGCTGCTGCATCAGGAGCTGCAAGAGCTCGCCCTGGCTACTCTGCGCCGCAGAGACGTTGCGACTCACGAGGCTCAGGAATGCGCTGGGATCGAAGCTCACGAGGACGCTCCCAGCCCTCACACCGTGGGTTTGGACCCCTGGATGAGGAGCTGATGGAGAAGGTTCTGAGTCTCCTGGCTCTGCCGGAGCGCAGGGATCGAGGCGACCGTGCCGCCGATTTGCTGGGCCGCAGACGCCACCGCAGCGCCGAATGGATCGACTTGACCCTGAATCACCTGCGGCTGACCCGTCATCTGCGGTGTGCGCTGCTGGATGATGCCCGGAGCGAGGCTCTGGGCTCGGTTTGTGGGATCTAGGAGCTGTAGCAGATTGGCTTGCTGACCGATCGCTCCAGTCTGGCCCGAGAGAATCTGGATCGCATTGGTGATGGCCTGGGTTCCCGCATCGCTGCGGAGGCTCTGGATCCCTTCGAGCCCGCGGCCCGGGTTGAAGCCGCCCACATTGGCTTGCCGGAGAAGATCCGTCTGCCGCTGCCCGAGATCCCGCTGAAGCCTCTGCTCCTCGCTCTCTCGCAGCGATTCGAAGTCCAGGGGACGCAAGCCGCGCGTCAAGCTCGAGAGCTGACGGCTAACGTCCAGCGATCGCCCTCGCGAGAGGCTCGCGATCTCCTGTAGGTTGCGGAGCCTCGGACCGATCGACTCCTTGAACTGCTGCTGCGCCTGGTGCGCCTCACGAACCGATCCAAAGCCCCCGGCCTGCGCGATTGCATTCGCTGCGGAGGTCGATCGTCCAGCCATGAAGTCGGCGATGGCCTGTGCCCTACGGGATCGGTCCCGATTCCGGCCTCCCAGTGGAGTGGTTCCCGCAAACTGCTGGATGGCTTGCTGGAGTGGGCCGGCCTGCGAGAGAATCGAGCTCGGTGCAAACACACCTTGCGACGCCATCACGTCCAGCGCGTTCAACGCCGAGAGCGGATCGCTGCCCGCGTTGAAGAAGGGCGGCAGAATAGTCTTGGGATCCTCCGGCTTAGAGAGGATGCCCCCTGCGATGCTTCCGCCTGCTCCGAGCAAGGCTCCGAGGATGGAGAGGACGGCCATTCCTAGCTTCTCCCCAATGCTACGGACATGACTACCGGCGTAGTTCCTGCACCGATACCACCTCCATTCGTACTGATCCCCATATTCAAAGTTACTGTGATAATAAGCTTGTACGTGTACACAGATCCAGGGATCGTATCGCGGATGTACAAATGCCTGACGCTGGCGACAGTGGTCACACCCGATGCCCCTGACTTTGTGTCATAGTCAACCGTGGTAAATCCACCTCCGTCAACGTCTTCGCGCAGCTGCGAAAGCAGAGCCCCTCCTGAGGGGCCAGATGTGATCCCGAAGATTCTCGCGTCGACACGAATCAAGAGACCTTGAGCAGGAACAACAACCGAGATCTCCGTCTCAGATATGATGGTCGGAATATCCGTCGAGTTGCTCTTCTTGTGCCTGACGAGATTCGTGGTTCGGTCAAGAAAATCGCCATCAATCGAGTAGCAAGAGCAGAGCGCGGCATGACATGCAGACTGAGCATTCCCTGCGATCAGATTCACGACGATGTCAGTTGGCGTAGAATCCGTCTCGATTATGCCGGCTAGTGTCTCCCACAAAGAGCCACCGCTTGCCGTGGATAGATTGAGATTTCCGAAGGTTCCGATCGCACCGGTCGTCGTGAGCTTCCACGTCGTCGTGATGGGCTTGATGCGAGCCACTACGAGGTAGCGGCTGCTGGCCTTGAGACCGGCGAGCGTCTGCGAGATTCCGTCGCGGCCGACGTCGTTCGAGTCGACCATGTGAATCGCGTGGCCCTTCCCCTCGGCCACGTCCAGTGTGACGGGGGTCAGCGTGGAGGGACCGCCACCGCCACCGTCGACCACGCTCCATCCATAGGGCGCGGTCGGTCCGGTGCTCTCGGCCTCAGCATCGAGAAACGATCCGTTGCGGATCACGGACGGACCGATCACGCCCCCATCGAACCAGGCCGCTTTGCCATTGGCTCCGAGCCCAGAGGAGAGGCCATCGGTGATCTTGGCGGAGACACCTACCGATAGCTTCTTGATCTCGTGCCGGAGCTGCTCGATCTCCTCGGCCAAGTTTGTCGCCAGCGTATTGGAATCGGAATCTCCGGGGTCCGAGAGGGTGACCTGCTGTGCGTCATTGGCGGAGCGGTCATTGATCTTCGTGGGGTCGATTCCAGCCGATGCGTTGATCTGCGTATCGGTCAGCGTGCCGCTTGCGAGCTTGGTCCCGACGATTCCAGCGGTCGCCTTGATGTTGACATTCTCGATCCCTCCGTTGAACTCATTGTAAGCCGTGTTCACATCCGTGTTGATATCTGACGATCCACTCCCGGATCCGGCCACGATGTCGGAGTCCTGCCAATTCGTGCCTCCGCTCGGCTTGTTGCTGCGGCTGATGATTCCCATTTAGACCGCCGTCTGTGCGTTCTCAGCGCCTGCATCTTCTCCCGCTCCCTCGATCTGCCGCTCGATGCGACCGATGAAGAATGGAGAATCGGCCTGATTCGTCCGGAGCTTGCTCGCCACGGTTCGTCCACGACCCGTCGCGTAGACCTTGACGTCCGAGCTGATCTCTCCCATCCCAATAGTGAAGGGCAGCGTCACCGGAAGAGTCGGCTGGAAGATCGCCGGCTGGCTGAGGGTCTGACTCACGGAGCGGATCCCGTAGTCGAACTCTGTCGACATCTCGATGGTATGATCCCCGCCTGGCTGAACGTGAATCATCACGTCGCCTACGCTCTTCTCCAGAGCAATCGACCCATAGGATTCGTCGTTCGTCCGAATCACCACCTCGTAGGCTGAATCCGCGAGGTCGTGGAAGACGTCCTCCTCGAAGGTGAGCGCTCTTCCATCTGTGGTGAAGGCAAAGAGCCGAAAGATGTCGTTCTGATCCCGTGCGTAGAGGAGATGGTTGATCGAGACGCCTCCTGAGATCACCCATGGCCCATACCAGAGCGCATCTTGTGCGTTGAGGCTATCCGCGTGCCGCACGTCCAGAGCCATCAAGATATCGTGCTGCGTGCTGCTCCCCGTGCTCATCACGAAGACGATGCGACCGTTCTGGCGGTCATAGGCCGCGCAGGTGAGATCCAGACGGCTCGGGTTGAGCAGCTGGAAGGTCTGCTGGATCTTGCGAGACAGGAAGGCGCTCTCCCGACGCCCATGCTGCTGGCTCTGGCGTAAGCTGTGAATTCCATGACGGGACATGAAGATCGCATCGCCCGCATCCGGACCGAGATCGACGAAGGCACGCTGGTGAACGCATCCATTGGAGATCACATCGCTGCGGATGAAATCTCCAGCACCCGTCGGGTCCAGCACATAGGAGACGATCTGATCGTTCGAGAGAGCCAGAAGGAAATCTCCGTTGTTATCCTGATAGGTGCCGAATCCCGTCGCAAAGGCTCCGCCGTAGGCATCGGCTCCGACACGCCGGCTGAAGAAGCCCAGCGAATTCCCGTCCTCCCAAGAGACATCGTCCGCGGGGTCCTCTCCAAAGGACTGATACCGGGAGAGCGCGGGATTGTTCGTGTTGCTCGTTCCACCGCGAAGACCATTCACGAGCATATATCCTCGCCAAGACTTCAGGAACTTTGGGCGCAGACGATTTCCTGATGCCTTGTCCGTGAGAGCCCGAACCACCGGAGCCGATGGAGCTGCCGTGTCACCATCCCATGTCCAGATATCGTCTCCCGAAGCTCCACCCGCGGCCCATAGAAGATTGCTGTGGAGCCCGAATGTCCAGATGTTGTCTGCACCCGACGTGATCGTTGGCGGAGACGTGTCGTCGAGGCGATTGTCGTCTCCAAACCAGATCTTGCTGTCCGGGTTCGTGACGGTTCCTCCAGGATTATCCGCGATCACGATCAGAGCGCGGCCCTCGTCGAAGTCCTTGCGGTACTCTACCGCACCCTGGATCGCGGGATCTCCAGTGAGAGGGTTCTCGTACTCATCAGCGACCGGACGAGAGACACAGCCTGGGCGCGTACCCACGAGATTCATCGAGCGTCGCGTCGCATTGCGAGCCTTCGTCAGCTCACCCGTTCGAAGGCTATGCGGATTTCGGTCCTCGTTCAGACCCAGAAGAGGCTCGATCGTGAAATTTCGGTAGGCCATCTCATGGGCTCGGAATCTTTCGCGTCTCTACCCACGGGAATCGATGAGGTCCGTAACCTCGACTCCCGAAGGGACGCATCTCTGTGCGACGTCTCGGATCCTTGCGATCGGCAGACTTCAATTTCTCCAAGCGATGCTGATTCGATCGGAAGACGATCTGGGCTCGTTCTGGATCGCTCTGAACATTCGAAACGAGAGCGCTGTAGAACGCCATCCAGACGATGAGATTCAGGTGCTCATCGGGAACGCCAGGCCATGTATCGGCAGCGAGTGCTAGATCCTCGTGGCGCCGGGTATAGCTGTAGTGGAGGATCACACCCTCGGTGTCCGGTGGAGGATAAATAGCCAGACCCACACCCGACTTCCGTTCCCCGCCGTTTCGCGATGTCGATCGGATGAGACCCCCGACTGCGACCGCCTGCGGCTCGTCGGAGAAGTAGAGCGAAGAATCTGGGAAGCTCGTCTCAAAGTCCTCGATCCGCGAGAGGGTCTCAAAGCGAATGGGTGTACCATCCTCTCTCCGCACAGAGAGCACCGAACGAGCTTTGCTCGGGAGCGCTACCTCGTTCGCGAAGAGTGTTCCCTCGATCGCGATGGGGCTTCCGAAGCTGTCGTATCCACCCCGGAACGCACTCTCCAGCTCTCCGATCCGTACCGCATTCGTCACGAGGTCGGAGAGTCGGTAAATCTGCTCCTCATGGAGCATCTTGGTTTGGAACGCATCATTCGAAAGCTTGCTCCCATCCTCGATGGAGAGCGTTGAGAACGTGACACTCGTGCTGTTGAACTCAGCGATGGCGGATGAGAAGCCGATCTTGGGCGGAAGCCAGACGATCCCATCATGCTGCATGAGAAACGACCAGTCGTGGAAGCCAAAGAGCTCTCCGGCCGCATCGTTCAGCAGAGCCATCTCCATCTGCGTCTCCGCATCGTTCGGCAGCGAGGATTTACTCGGCCCGGATCGGAGCAGAACACGGAGTCTGTTGATGAGATCGAGAAGGGTCACACTCCCCCTCCTGGCTTCAGCTCGCGATGCCTTTGGAGCACTTCTCGCACTTCGCAAGATGGCGCTTGCTGTGTAGGGCGTAGACCTCCTCGCCACACGGCATCGTCTTGCGAGTCGCCTGATGCTTGAGCTTCGATGGAAGGATCTCGGGCAGAGCCCCACGCTTCCCGCCAGACACGAGCGAGATGCCCAGGCACTCCGCAACCTCCTGCGTGTGCTGCTCTGGCGAAATCACCTCTCGGGAAAGCTGGTCGGCCAGAAGATCGAGTCGCTGCTGGGTGTCTGTTCGAGAGGGGACCGATCGGCCCGTGCGACCCGATTCCACCTCCTCACGCTCCGACTTCGTCAGCCGGTTAGGATCTCGGTGGTACCACTCGGTCAGGAGAGCCAGACGCTCGCGTCCCTCCACGAAGCCCTCCCCCTCGGCATCGTAGAGACGATCCGATCTCGCTCCCGCGTTGGCCTCGGGGTCGTAGCCGATGGGAAGCGTCTTGCGACGGTCGCGCTTGTCCGTCGTCATCGCGACGTAACGCCCCACGTCCGGGATGTGCTCGAGATGGCTCTTCCAGTCCCGCGGAGGAGCGAAGCGAGCTCCTTGCTGGGCCTCGGGTGAGGCCACCCGGAACCAATCCTCCATCTTGCGGATGTAGAGCTCCCGGAACTTCAGAGGCTCCAGAGCCTCCCCCTTCGCACCGATCGCCCATCGTCGTTCGGGCAAGACGTCCGCCACGGTGAATCCAGGAGGAATGGGCTCTCCGTTCCGCGTGACGGGGATGAGCTCTGGGCTCTCGTGCGGGACGTACCAAGCCGGGATGAACTCGTTCCGCTCGCGGATCAGACGGTGATCCCCAAGCTCGACTCGACCCGGCTCTGAGCCGAGAAATGCGTAAGGCTCGGCGGACATAGATCCTCCCAGGCGCGGCTTCGGAGCCGCTCGATCTTCGTGGCCAGTGCGTCTGGCAGCTCGTCCAACGATAGAGGAGCGTGCAAGGTCTTCGATTCCGAGCGATCTACCGATGGCCATCGCTCCGGGGGCAGAAGTTCCAGATGCCGCAGAATCTCCGGAGCAAACGTCCAGAGACGCTCCAGAGGAATCCGCAGCGTCACCTCGGGATCGACAAGGCAGCGCTCGGTCCAGGCCACCCAGAAGCGCGCCGCCGTCACCCGCTGCGGCTCGTCGCAGAGATCTACCCCTGTGTGCTTGCTCTGCCAATGCCACCAGGAGCGATGTCGCATGGATGCGATGCTCGGAATCGTCCGCAGTGGATCGCGCACCAGGTGCCAGACCTCGCCCCAGCGATAGCCGGAGCGACGCTCTCCGCTCCGTCCATGCGGACCTTGATACCAGAAGTCGTCGACCACGAAGTAGCTGGAGACGCAAGCGTCGAGGCCCATCCGTTCATGCCCCACGCGCAGTCCAAGCCCCCGAAGCCAGCGAGCAAAGTAACGGGTGCCAGAGCGTGGCGCACCGATGACGAGAAGCCGGCTCGACTCCTCCTTCGCATCCCCCATGGATCGGACGAATCTCAAGATCCGCTCCTACCAGCGAATCGATCCCATCGCCAGAATGTGATCGCCATCGCTCGTGGCATCGCTCGCCTCGATGGCGTACCCGACCAACGGAAGTAGATCGGAAGGATCGTTGGCCGTTCCCACTCCAACCGACTCGTGACCGAGCGTGACCTGGCCCGCATCGGCCGTACCCGCACTCGCGGGTACGAGTGGGGATCCATCCAGGAAGACCGAGCCATCCCGAAGCGCGGCCAGCTCCCCCGCGGTCTGGAGCCAGAAGTGCTGCTTGCTCGTATTTCCAGCCGGGACATCGAAGGCCGGCCACCCTGCCGGGATCGGCTGTGCGTTGCCCGGCGATAGGATGACCTCATCGAACATGTTCTTCGTCAGCGTCACCTCAGACGCCGCCATCGTGGTCTCCAGCGCATCGTAGAGCGTTAGCTCGAGCGTTGCACCGGAGGCTGCGGCGGGATGGCTCTGGATCTGACGGACCTGGCCCTGCCCATTGGAGGACCCTCCGTCAATCACGGTGATCCATCCGTCGGCGTACTGATTCACCGTAGCCAGTGTCGCCCCCAGCGTGACGGTGATTTTTCTCTGCTGCGCGGCTCCGCCCGAAGCCCACGCGATCGAGACGTGATTGGCGACAGACGTAGCGACCGTGCAGAGCGACCCGCGTGACAGCGTTCCAGAGGCGACCCGGCTCGCATAGTAGAACACGCGTCCGTCGAGCGTGACGCCCTTCGCCCCGATAGGGTGCTTGGCGACCGCAGAAGACGTATAGACGTCCTGCTCGGAGCCAACCCCGTTGATGAGATAGGGAACCGTTCTTCGGTCTGCCATGATGGACTCCTCTAGGCGGTGATCGAATCCATGCGGTTCGAGCCGAACTGCCGGTTTCCGATCGAGAGATTCATGGTGGCTACGAGCGGACGGATCATGGCCGTCTGCTTCAGCGCGGGCTTCCAGTCGAGGAAGTTGAAGGCTGCCCCTTCCAGGAAGTCCATCTGCATGCCGTTCTCCTGGTCCGAGACGTTCAGGACGGCCATCTGACCTGTCGCGCACTTGCGATCGGCAAGAATCGGCGTGCCCCGGAACGCGATGCTGGTGAAGCCACCATCGGGCGTGCGAACGGCCCCCATGAAGCGCTGCTGCGGCTGGAGCGCCGCCTCGTAGAGCTCCGAGACGTCGTAGGTCGTGATACAAACTTCGGGGCCGATCCCGCCCTCCTCGGAGTTGTTCCAGAGCCTCCGCATGTTGGGAATCCCCGTTGTCGCGAAGGATCCCGAGGCAAACGAGATCGAGGCCGGTGCCGTCCCCACGTTCGAGAGCCCTCGCGCGTTCCAGGCCGTAAAGGTCTGTCCCGAGAGGCCCTGCACCGAGTCATTGGCCGAGAGCAGCGCAGGGATCGACGTGGGAGCATTGGGCGCCACGGACGTGGCCCAGAGCGAATCCGCCACGATGTCGGCCAGGCTCTTCAGCACGTTGCTCAGCTGACGGTCCACGAACCGGGCTAGAAGAGTCCCGCCACGGTTCACGTTGATGTCGTGCTGAGACACGACGAGCGCGTGGTTCCCGAACTTCCAGTTGATCTCGCTCGGCCGATCGTTCTCGTCCGGAGAGAGCGTGTGCTCTCCAAATCCACCCGAGACGAAGGCGGCCCCTTGGTGGGCTCCCAACGTCACGAATCTCCGGATCGAGGGACCTCCCTCTTGTACGCGACGTCCACGACCCAGCATCCTCTCGCTACCGGCTTTCTCGACGAGACGCTGCGAGGAGAAGATTCCGAGCGTCGGACTGTGATTGAAGGCGAGATTGGCTCGCTGAGGGAGAACCCTCTCTGTTGCAAACGCCAGCTCCCTCCAGTTGGTCTGAGAGAGAGTGAGAGACGGAACCGACATGATTTCCTCCTAGAGCCCTAGGGAAGCCGTTCGGGATTCTCCTGAGCCCACAGAAATGCCTCCAAGAGACTTCCATCGAAGTCGGGGATTCCATCCCCTTTCGAGCCCGGCGAGCCGACGCCGGGAAGATCCGTCGCCAGGGCACGCCGGCGTCCGGATTTGCGCTGCTCCTGCCGCTCGATCACCTTGCGCAGCCCATCGACACCCAGTGTATGAAGAATAATCATCTCGACCGTCTTCTCGCCTTCGGGCTTGACGAGAGCGCGGAGCATAGGGGCTCCTACGTCTCCCGACTTTGCGAGATTCTCGATCTGGAACGTGACGGCGGAGAGCGCCTTGTCTCGCTCCTCGCCCTCCAGACCCATCTTCTCAGCGAGCCCCTGGAAGTGGGCACGAGCCGCAGCCATGCTGCTCCCCGAAGCCTGCTCGTGAAGCGCTCCCTTCACGCTCAAGAGCTCCTCATGGAGACTTCTCAGCTCACGCTGCTCGTCGTCCAGATAGGCGTCATCGCTTGGGACGCTCTTGACCGGGTCGATCGTCAGCTGGATCTCCCCAGTCCTCCGAAAAACCTCCAGGGCTCTCGCAACGGAAGGCTGCTGGGCCAGCACCTGATACTCTCGAAGATAGGACACGATGTCCTTCCCCGAGACCCCTCGCTCGATCAGACCCGAGAGGTCGGGTCCGAGCCGTTCGCGGAATTGCTGAAGCTGCTGGGCGGCCTGCTGTGCCGCAGCCTCGTGAGAAGAGGCTGCGGGCTCTCTGGCCTGGATCTCCGGGGCGCCCCCACCGGGATCCTTCTCGCCCGGATTGGGAATCGTGTCGTCGATCATGCGCGCTCTCCTGTGCTCGTGTGACGAGTCTGCCCAGTGTAGCCATAGGCGGAGCCCCTCCGAAAGGTCTCATTGCGAGCCCCTCCCACCTTGTCTCCCGAGGCGCCGGTAATCTCGAACGAGAGAGGCATTCCCTTCTGCTCCATCCGATCCGTCCAGTCTCTCGCCTGCTGCTGGATCCCCCTCTCCGCCTGCCGATGGCTGGAGACGACCGCCTCGAGGCCGGCATAGAAGGTCGGGCTATGAAGATCCGTTGCAGGAGCCTTGCCGTGGCTCCAGTCGATCTCTTGCTCGCCTCCACATTGGGAGCACGGAGGAACCTCGGCACCGATCCTCTGGTCGGCGTGGATCCTGTGGCAACGGTCGCAGCGCAAGTCATGGATTCTCACGCCGACCCTCCCTGAGGCTGGAAGAGTGCGAGAAGGTTGGCATCGGTCGATCCATTGAGGCGTTCCCCCTCCGGACCGAGACCGCGCAAATGCTCTGAGGCGCGGGTCTGCGCATCGGCTTCGAGTGCCTGTGGATGAAGGGCACGCTCTCTTGGAATACGGCGGCTGTCGAGGTAGCGACCGGCAAGCTCGACGTTGTTCACGAAGTCAAAGACAGAGAGCGCCTGCATATCGGCCAGCGCCATCGCAGACTCGCGCTCTCGGTTGCGCGGGAGCGTGCTGCCCGCCACGATCTCGAAGTCAGTCTCCTGCCACAGCGAGTCGGCCGTGATGGATTGGAAGCTTGCGAGGAGCTGCGGGGCCTGACCGCCCAGGACGCGCACGATCTCAGAGACGTTGTTCTCCTGGGCGAGGAATTTCCGGCCCTGCATGTAGGATCGCTCAACATCCGATACGAATCGCTCAAAAGCTGCGACCGTACGCTGCTCAATCACGTCCTGACCGCCTTGGATAAAGCTCGCCTCGGAGGCGCTCTCGACGTTCTCGCGCTGCGCCCGCCCAAAGCGCGAGATTCCGGTGGACTCCCGCATGTCGTCCACGATCATGGCCGCGTACTGGAGCAGCTCCTGGGGGAGCGATCCCATGCGTCCCTGCTGAATGACCTCTCCGGGGGGTCCTGTCGTGAAGATCACGGGGGCCAATCCAAGGCTCATGATCTTCTCGGCCTCTCCCTCCGCAAGACGATCTCTGTGGACGAACTCCGGCACTCGGATGTTGCGAGTCAACGTCGAGATCATCGTGCGAACCAGGTTCAGCTCGATCTGATAGGGGATCACGTCCTCGAGCAGCGCCAGAGGATAGGGCGTGTCGATCTGCTCATTCACCTGGAAGGCATTGTAGGGCAGCCACTCCCACGGGATCGGCCAGCCCTCAGGCTCCCGGAGCCATTCGTCCAGCCCATCGAGGGTCAGCTGGCTCCAGGTCCGATCCTCCAGATCGTAGAAGGTCCAGACCTCCACGTAGCGATCGAAGGAAGGGTCCTCTCGGGGCAGAAGATCCGGATCGACCAGATCCAGCCAGGGGGGCGAGAGGCTGCCCGGGAAGCCCTTCAGCCTCTCGCGTGCGATCATGCGCGGGCTGCGCTGGATCTGATCGATCGTCATCACGCTGCGGAACGCGCACCACATCGCCCCGCCATCCATGCGGAAGCTCTCGGCCGAGGGATCGATCATCACGTTCCAAGGCGCGACTCGCCGAATCCAAGGTCGATCGGGATGTGCAGGACGGAAGTAATGGAGAAGCTTTCCATCGTCGTCGCGCAGCTCGCGTTCAGGGGTGTAGCCGTGACGGACGATGCCGGGGAATGGAACGAGCTGGTGATCGCGCAGAGCCGCGTTCAATTGGTCGACGTGATTCTGCTCGATGATGTCGTGGTTGTGGAGCGATTCGACGAGCGGGACGGAGGCTTGCGCCGGCTCCGATTTCGCGAAGTATTGAACCCGCGGATTGCGGGCCGCGATTCCAGCCTGCTGGCGGTTGGCGAGGGGAAAGATCTTGTTGACGATCCGCAGCTCGTCGTCCGCCAGCATCTCCATCCCTCTCCGGCTCTGCCACTGATTGCTGCGATAGAACTGGATGAGCTGCTGACTGACGCTGGAGCCCTCTCCCTGACCGAGGATCCCCTTGCGCTGGTGGATCTTCTTGGCCCAGAGAAGTCTCGCCTTCGTGCGCTCGAAGAGCTTTCGATCACGCGGCATGACGCACTCCATAGGTCGACGTGCCGCAGATGCGGTTGCGCGTGGCCTCGCGCAGGAGACGCGACTGACGGATCTGCTGGACGAGGAGGCTCTCCTCCGCCGGACGCGGTGTCGAAGGCCGGCTCATCACCAAATAGCGACAGTCATCGTAGGCGTGGTCTTCTCCCACAAAGGCACGGGGAGAGTCCTCCTGGACGTTCTCCCGGTAGGAGAGCTCCGCGAGCGTCCGAATGGTGTGCTTACAGCGATCCGTGACGAAGAGGCCCGGGCGGCCCTCGTCGGGGCCTCTCACGAGGAGATCTGCGAGCCGTCGCTTGCCCGCGGCGCGGTCGCGCTGCGCGTTGCGCTCGATCGTGACGACCGGGATCCCGCAGTCTTCGAAGAGCCGACCCACCTCGGGCCGCGAGGGATCTCCGGTCGTGAGCCTGGCCTGGACGCCGTGGCTCTCGAGACGACTCTGCACCTTCTCGACGAGAGCGGGCGTCGAGAGGTGACGCTCGTAGATCTCATCGAATCGGACGTAGTATCCCCGAGGCGTGATGGCCCAGAATCCCACGCTGGCGGGATCCTCGTAGCCGTAGTCGATCGAGATCCAGATCTCGGAGCGGGTGAGAAGGGGTCGTACCGCCTCGAAGGGGATCACGTGACGACGCGAGTCGAATGGGAGCACGCGGCCTGTGTAGGAGACCCAACGGCCTAGAAACTGCTCGGCAAAGAAGGGGTCGTGCTCGGCCGTTGCCTCGGGGCCGATGCGTTGCCGGGCACGGAGCTCGGCCAGCCGCTCCTCGCGCCGGAATCCCTCGTGATCGAAGAGCGGATTGGCCGTCTTGGGGATCCGGAAGGTCTCGACCGAGAGCGTGGGGTCGGACTCTCCCTTCTCCGACAGCTCCCGCAGCCACTGGGCGCCCGGCTTCGGCGTCGTGGGGTAGAGGAAGCGCCAGGCCCGCGATCCGAAGTACCTCGAGACCACCGACTCGTCGTGCTCCGCCGCCTCGGAGAAGAGAACGTTGGTCCACTGCTCGCCCTGGAGGCTCTTCTCGTGGCTGGCCGAGAGCGTTCGGATGATGCAGCGCTTGCGATGGCCGTCGGCGCCGAGGCCGTGATCGATGACGATCTCCCGATCGCCCGAGCGCGGGTTGTTCTGGGCCCGCTCGATCTGGATCCCGGTCCAGCGCTCGCGGCCCTCGATGAAGACGTTCCAGAGGTAGTCGAACTCCTTGGCCGTCTTGTAGTCGAGCCCCACGATCGCGTGCATCGAGTCCAGGAGCGGCTGCGTGGGCAGGCAGTACGGAACGAGGTCGTGGGCCGCGGTGAAGGACTTCCCCGCCCGAGCGGGGGCCAGGAGCACGAGATGGCGAGCCTCGGACTGGTGAAAGCGAATGACCTCGGGATCGTAGGGCCGGTAGCCCATCAGGTCGGAGAGCACGTAGGCCTTGCTCTGGCTCCAAGTCGCTCCTCGAAACGGAACGATCGGATCGGCCCGGACCTGTCCGAGAACTCCGGACACCTAGCCGGAGCCTCCCGAGAAGACGTGCAGCCATCCACGGCGATCGTTTCCACCCGTGGTGAACGTGAGGATCCCAAAGGCTGAATTGGTGAGAGCCACGAAGGCGAGATCCGTGGCGGCGCGATCTCCCTGCCAGGCCACAAAGCGGATCTGGCGAATTCCCGAGATCCACGTGTCCGTATTGTCGATATCGTCGAAGAAGAAGACCTGGTGGCGAAGGCCTTCCAGACCCAGGGCTGCGGACGAATCCGTCAGGAAGTCCGTCGCGATGGCTCCATCGAAGAATCCGCGGTGCGGATCGACGTAGCCCGAGGTGCTCGGATTCGTGATGGGTACCTTCAGCGGCATGCCTCACCCCCAGGAGAGCCCGGAGTCCGGATCCAAGAGGGATCCGGAGCGTTCCCATGGGAAATTGCATAGAGGGCCCACGCTTGTCAAGGAGAGGCCGCTCCGATGAGCGGCTCCACCCGGGATCCTCACAGCCCGCACTCGATTCATTCCGCCCGAACTCCCAGGATCGCGAGATCGAGGTCTGGATCGGGGATCTCCATCCGATGAGCGATCTGGGCCGCGATCTCTCGGGGGGACATTCCAAAAGGGATCCTCAGGTCTCCGGCTCCCTCCCTCTCCGCCAGGGCCTGGAGGATCCTGGCCTGGATCCCGAGCAGCGCTCGGAGCTCGGTCTCGCTCCGCGAGGCGCGCACGAGGCTCTCCCGGCAGGACGGAGCCTCCCGGGTACACAAGATCACGACGGGTGGCTCCGAAGAGCCCTGGGCTACGGATCGGATCCAAGCGCTCCAGCAGAGCAAGAGCAGGGGAGACTTGAATCCCCACCGCGATCCCTTCGCCTCCTCTTGACGCACTCTCCGGTATCCCTCGAGGAGCGCCTCGTCGAGGACGCCTCGGAGCGCGAACGTGGCCAAGGCGTCTGCGAGCGGCTGATCCTCGTACTCGGGATCGAGGGCGGTGCCGGGCGGTGGGAGCCGCATCTGCGTGCCCATCGAGATCCCCAGCTGGTGCGCGATGCGAGCCACCCTCGAGGTGCCCGAGCGCATCGGACCCGTGATCGTCAACACCGCAGGAAGGGCCTCCCCCCTGCGGCGGATCGTCAACACTCCGGAGCCACGATCCCGACCCCCCCCTCCTCGACCTCCTCCGAATCCCTCCCCCCCGTGACGTCTCGCGCACGCTCCACCGCGTCGGTCGCCTCCCAGGAGAGAGTCACCCTGGACTCTCCTCGCTCAATCGACCCCGCGATCCGCTCCAGGTAGCCCGCGAGCCCGCCCGCCGCGTCGCCGCGCTTCGCCCCCCAGCCTTCGCGCGCCGCGTGCTTGTCTACCATGATCCCCGCAACGATCGCCAGCTGCTTGAGCTCCACATCCTCCTCCCCCATGAGCCGATTCACCACCGCCTCGGTCGCCAGCTCCGCAGCCTCCTCGACACGGCGTCCCACCCGGTCTCCCGCACACCTCCGCACAGCCCCCGTCAAATTCCTCGACCGCACCGCATCCCAGATCTGCTGCCACGGCCGACCTACCCGAGCCGCTGTGGATCGGTACGAGTGCCCAGCCAGCAGCCAAGGCAACGCGAGCGCCAGAACCGACCCCGCTCGGATCTGCCCCTCCAGATCCTGCCATACCCTCATCGCCTCTCCCGTGAGAAGCGGCACCTCATCTCCAACCCTCCCTACCCCCTCCATCTCAACCCCCATCGTGAGCCCTCCCACCTCCCTTTCAAAAAAGAACGCTCGAGGAGGTCCCTTTCCAGAAAGAACGCTCGAGGAGGATAGTCAACGCCGCAGGGGGGGGGAGGGGCCCACCCCAGGGGGGAGTGGATGAGACCCAGAGGGAGGTACGCCGGTAGGACACCCATGGGAGATTCCCCCCATGGGAGATTCCGCCGGATCCCTCTGTTCCACGGGGAACGCTCGGAGCCCTCTAGATCAGAATTCCCGACTCTATTTGTCAAGATCTGGATCCTGATCCTGACCATACGGATAGGGATCAGGATCCGGATCCTTACCCTACGGATAGGGATACGGATCCGACTCCTCCGGATCCCGATTCTTCCGCATGTCAGTACCGGGGTCGGAGAGCCGAGAGGGATCCTAGATCTTCAGATCCGACCTAAGCTGTCAAGGCCTATGATTTTTCCTCTGCATTCTCGAAGACTTACAGCGGAAGTTGACGTCCACGTCGCATTCGGCTGAATCATCAAGGATTCTGGGTGGTTACGAGGCTCGACCCTCGAGATCGAGGGCTAGGAGGCGTCGGACTCAGATCTCGCTCGGCGATCTGGGGGGGGGCGGAGGGCTCGATCGGATCGAGCTGGGATGTCCGGGATCGGCTCGGAGGATCCATGGCCCAAGGAGGATGCGGGGATGGACTGAGACCCGCCTCCCGCGGGGAGGGCACGAGACCCGCCTCCCAGGATCGCGCAGGGCACGAGATCTCGGGGGGGGCTGGGGTCCTAGGACGGGCTCTTCGGGACGCGACGTCGGGCCCGAGAGAGGGCGCGCGCGCATGCGGGCGAGCAGGCGCGGGCATCCCGGCGCGATGCGGGGAATATTGCCCCACATCGGGCACACTGGCACTCCCACCCGACGCGCCGGCGGATGCGCTCCGTGACCTCGACGGGCTGGGGATACGGGAGGGGCATGCCCGGCAGGGTAGCGTCCGATTTACTTTCACGCAGCGGCATCCGCGCGCTCGACCCCCTTGCGCCGCGTCCGACATCTGCGATACTGACCCAGGACACTAGAGCGGCGACGCCGCAGAGGAGACGAGAGATGACGACCGAGACCCCGACGACCGTATCCGTATTCGGCGGCGCGCTGCGCGCGGACGCCCAGG